>Ga0208510_100319_pt1 | contig 18475 bp, 17 predicted proteins | sample LakWasMet33_HOW6_2_FD_183875 | JGI IMG/M metagenome (GOLD analysis project Ga0208510, IMG submission 183875) | Freshwater sediment methanotrophic microbial communities from Lake Washington under simulated oxygen tension - Sediment Metagenome... | ecosystem: Environmental > Aquatic > Freshwater >...
TGAATTCATGTGTTCACTCACCAGACGTTGGTAGCGGTCGTTTAGACGTGAGTCCACGCCGGATAGGCTTTTTTAAAATCATGCGGCATCATGCCAAAGTTTACGAAAAGTTGTGTAGATACTTATGCTTATAGCGTAGGTGTAACTTGCTGCGGCGAAGATAGCTTCTCAAAGAAATCGTGCGGCTCATGCAGCCGTGTACCGGGATTCATTTGCTCACTCGACTGGCTTCGGCAAGAACTTTAGGCGCCAGACGCGCCTCGGTAAGCCGATTTAGCGGCAATTGAAAGCCCCTTAACTGATGGCGCAGACGGGAAATCGTTGCACTACGAAACGGCTTTTATATGCAGCATGTTGCGATCTTTCGTCCCGCAAGCGCCCCACAAAAACGACGGGCATAAAAAAAGAACTTGGCTTTAGGCCTAAGCTCTTGATTTTTATGGTGCCTCGGGCCGGAGTCGAACCGGCACGTCCTCACGAACGAGGGATTTTAAGTCCCTTGCGTCTACCAATTTCGCCACCGAGGCATCGATAACTTTGGTAAGCCGCGTATTATATAGCAACAAAAAAAATAAACTAGACCTATATCCAAAAAAGGTTAGATTCGACTTAAATGCGGCATTTAGCGGGAACGAAAGGCGGGACGGATGAATGGACTAGCGGACGGCCAATAGTAATTGCCCCAATAATAAGGATAACCGCCATAATAGGGGTTGTAACCATAGCCGTAGCCGAACCCATCGTAACGACTGTCGTATGCATAAGCCGGCCACCGATAAAGAGTTGTGGCTGAAATCAGCGGCAAGCGCATAACTTTTTTGCCTATCGTGCGTTCGATATCGCCTATCAGTGTTCCGGCAACCGTGATTTTGGTGTTTTCGGCATAAACAGCCGGATCGAGAAACTCAGGACTTTTAAAAACAAATCGCCCCGCTGCCGATTGATCCATCTGCGGTTGACCATTACTGCTGAGGGGATAATACAGCACCTGCACCAAGCTGAAATGCTGTTCATTTTCCACGCCAACAATCATGCCGCCCCAACGTACCGGCGCATCTTTATAATGACCGATATTCTCGATTGCTTGAGTATAAGAAATATCATACTGAGGAGGATTTTTTATCGCGGTCGGCAAAGTCGAGCAAGCGTTCAACAATAAGCAGACTGTTAATAAACACAGTTTCATATCTCTTCTCCTCATATTTACAGATTTTCAATCATCATTTTCTGATCCCACTTAACCAGAAAATCGGCGATGACGCTATTGTTAAAGATACCTATTCCTGCAACTGCGCCTGATTGCAGTACAATAGTCGGCTTGTCCAACTGCTCGCCCCATGCCCCTTATGAATAAACAGAAAAAACTGCTCCGTTCAGATATACGCTACGAATGTGGCGACGCTTTTTATGAGCGTGGACGCAGCTATTTTGAAAAAGGCATGGTGACCAACCTCACTGTTGCAAGCGAAGGCGCTCTTTTCGTCCAGCTCAATGCCGCCGTTAAAGGCAGCCAAAAAGACCCATACCGGCAAAACATTCGCATCGTCTGGCGGCCGAATTATAGCGCGGCCGAAATTGAAGGCGACTGCACCTGCCCTGTCGGCTATAACTGCAAGCATATTGCCGCCGTTTGCCTGCAATATCAAAATTCCAAGCAAAGCCTTTCGGCCTCGGATACAAAATCCACTTGCCTGGATTGGCTCGACAGCTTTCATAAGCATGCGCCGGAATCTCACGATACCCACCAGGATTTTATCGCTTACATTCTCAAGCCCGGCAGTGCAAAACACGAATTCACTATCGACCTTTTAATCACCAAAGAAAAGAAAACCGGGGGATTAAATAAGGGCAGGAAGACCACCTTAAATAATCTTCGCTACAGTTATTCATATCTCAATTATGTTCAACCGGAAGACCAGGAAATTGCAAAGCTGCTGACTGCGCTTAATCCTGCCTTTAAAGACGAGCCTTTGATTGCCGGCGCTACCGGTCATTTAGCCTTGTCCAAGCTGCTGAAAACAGGCCGACTGTACTGGCAAGACACCGAGCAACCGCCATTAACAAAAGGCATCGACCGCAATTTAAAGTTTGCCTGGCAGACAGCGGATAACGGCGATTATCGATTAGCTGTTGAAATCGATCCCCCGGCAATCTTACTGCTGACCGATCCCCCGCAATATCTGGACGATATTTTGGGCGCGCTAGGCACGATCAACACTCATAATCTCTCGCTCGATCAATTGAAAAATATCCTGGCCGCCCCGCTGATTCCTGCCGCGTATGCCGATGAATTCAGCCAGCGCCTGATTATCGAACACCCCAGCCTGCCGTTGCCCGCGCCTAAAAAAGTCGAATTAATAGAAGCCGATCAGCTAACACCTACGCCTAAGATTTTGCTATTCGGCCATCAGTCAACACCCCAGAAGTACATCCATTTTATGGCAGTCGCTTTCAATTACGGCGACTGGACAATTTCCGCCATCCCTCAGGAAGACTACAGCGTAGTCAAAACCGAGCAAGGTCTGGTACGCATTAAACGCGATATAACCACCGAACAGCTGTCGATACATAGACTGGCCGAACTGGGCTTTGAGCCGGCTCCCGCCATAGAAACCGGCGCACCGGAACTGCTGTTGTACAGCCCGGCAAAAACCGTAATGGACAGCGCCACGCGTTGGGGAGACTTTCTCCAAAACACCCTGCTGGAGCTGGAGCGGGACGGCTGGATTATCGACATTGACGAAAGCTTCCTGCTTAATTTTCAGACCGGCCAAAACTGGGACGCCCAAATCAGCGAAAGCCAGCAAGACTGGTTTGAAATGAGCTTTAACATCGAAATAGACGGACAACCCCTGCCCTTGCTGCCGTTGATTATGCCGGTGCTGGAAAACTACGACCCGGAGCACCTGCCGGAAATGCTCAGCATCCCGTTGGGCGAGCATAACTACCTTAGTTTGCCCAGCGACAAAATCAAACCGTTCCTGAACGTATTGATAGAACTGTTTAACACCAGCACCTTGGACAAAAACGGCACCCTAAAGCTGTCCCGCTTTAACGCCGCCGCGCTGGCCGACATGGAAGAACAAAACCACGGCCTATTCAGCATCAGCGGCGGCAAAGAGTTGCGGGAACTGGGGCAAAAACTGAAAAACTTTACCGGCATTCAGGACGTCGCCCTGCCCAACAACTTGCAGGCGGAACTTCGGCCTTATCAACAACAGGGCCTCAACTGGCTGCAATTTTTACGGGAGTATAAATTCTCCGGCATTCTTGCCGACGACATGGGTCTGGGCAAAACCATACAGACGCTGGCCCACCTGTTGCTCGAAAAACAAGCCGGCCGGATGCGCCTGCCCAGCCTGATCATCGCGCCAACCAGCCTGATGAGCAACTGGCGACGGGAAGCCGAACGCTTCACGCCCGACTTAAAGGTGCTGATCCTACAGGGTACCGAACGCAAACAGCTGTTCTACAAAATCAGGGACTACGACTTGATCCTGACCACCTACCCGCTGCTGCCCCGAGACGAGGAAACCCTGCTGGAACACGAGTATCATTACCTGATCCTGGACGAAGCCCAGACCGTTAAAAACCCATTGTCCAAAGCCGCGCAACTAGTGCGCCGCATTAAATCCGAACATCGGCTGTGCCTGACCGGCACGCCGATGGAAAATCACTTGGGCGAACTCTGGGCGCAATTCGACTTCCTGATGCCGGGCTTTCTAAGCGACAGCGCCACCTTTAAAAAACGCTACCGCACCCCGATCGAAGCGCATGGCGATAGCGAACAGAGAACGCGGCTATCACACCGGATCGCGCCGTTTATGCTGCGCCGCACTAAACAAGATGTCGCTACCGAATTGCCGCCTAAAACCGAGATTATTCGCTCCGTGCCGCTTTACGACAAACAAGCCGCATTATACGAAAGCATCCGTCTGACCATGGAGAAAAAAGTCCGCGACGCCATCGCCCAAAAAGGCCTGTCGCGCAGCCACATCACCATCCTGGATGCCTTGCTTAAACTGCGCCAGACCTGCTGCGACCCGCGCACCTTATCGCTCAAAGAAGCGCAAAAAGTGCAGCAATCCGCCAAGCTCGATCTGCTGATGGAGATACTGCCGGAACAACTGGAAGAGGGCCGCCGGATTTTGGTGTTCTCGCAATTCACCCGGATGATTGCACTGATTGAAATCGAATTAAACGCCCGAAAAATAGGCTACGCCAAACTGACCGGCCAAACCCGCAACCGCGACGAGGCCATAGAACGGTTTAAAAGCGGCGAAGCGAATGTGTTCCTGATCAGCCTGAAAGCGGGCGGGGTCGGTTTAAACTTGACCGAGGCCGATACCGTGATTATTTACGATCCGTGGTGGAACCCCGCCGCAGAAAGCCAGGCCGCCGACCGCGCCCATCGAATAGGCCAGGACAAACCGGTGTTCGTGTATAAACTGATTACTGAAAATACCGTGGAAGAAAAGATTATCGCGATGCAGGACAAAAAGCGCGCGCTGGCTGAAGGCATTTACAAGGGCGGGGCTAAAGAAGAATCGTTGAAATTGACTGCCGAGGATTTGACGGCTCTGTTTGAGCCGCTGTAAGGAACTTCGCGTCTTCGCGATCAATTATCACGCTCCCACGCCCTTGTATGATCAAAATTAGGCGCACACAACTCGGCCCGAAGTCGTCATTCCGGAAGTAGTAGCCAGTTAAACCTTCCAGGTTTTTAAAACCTGGAAGGTCTGCATCTCGGCCTGCTTATCGCCTAACGCCAGGTAAGAATCTGTCGAAATGACGACATCCCGACGGGTGCCTATCGATAACCTACAAGTACGTTATTTTTAGCAAAATCCTTACTATTGGAAAAAGCCGCGTCTGGACAAAATCAAGCTTTTTGTGTCAAGCTTCAAACGAAAGCCTAATCGACTCACGGCCCATTATTTAAACAATCCAATGATCAATATCTTGCATGTCGATAACCAATCGGGCCACCGCAGCATCAACGAAAAACGCCATCGGCCGATCATTCAATACCCATCATCCATTGCCTTGCAGCCGAAACAGGCAACAGAACTATCCCCAACGGCATGCATACATCTTATAATTCGATGTAAATTACAATAACAATCCCAATTAAGAGAGAAACAACCCCATGGAACCTTTTACTAATATACGCGCGCTCATCATCGACATGGATGGCGTTTTATGGCACGGCGACCAACCAATGCCCGGCTTGACAGACTTCTTTCAAACCTTGCGCGAGCAACAAATTCCCTTCATCCTGGCGACCAACAACGCCCGGCTAACTCAAGAGCAGTATGTCATCAAACTGGCGCAAATGGGCGTAGCGGTCAGCCGTGACGAGATACTGACCTCCAGCATGGCAACGGCGCTGTACTTGGCCGAGCACGCCAATCCGGCCGAGAGCCGCGTCTATGTTATCGGCGAAGATGGCGCTAAAGAGCCGCTTATTGAACGAGGCTTTACCTTGACCGAACTGTATGAATTGAATGATGACAAAGACAATCCCAACATGGGCGCCGACATCGTTGTCTGCGGCATGGATAGACACTTATCCTGGGACAAACTGGCAACCGCTACCCTGAATATCCGCGCCGGCGCCCAATTCATTGGCACTAATGCCGACACCACATTGCCGACAGAACGCGGCCTGACCCATGGCAACGGCGCAATCCTGGCAGCGCTACAGGCAGCGACAGGCATAACGCCAACCATTATCGGCAAACCCGAACCCATCATCTATCAGCAAGCGCTAGCGTTACTTGGCGTTGACCCGGCACAAACCGTGGCGATCGGCGATCGCTTGGAAACCGATATTCTTGGCGCAGTTCGCACCGGCATACGCAGCCTGATGGTTTTATCCGGCGTATCCACCGAAGACGACTTTCAAACCACGGACTATCGACCAACCTGGGTTATGCCGGACATCCGCGCCGTGACGCAAGCATTGAAAAACTGACCTAAGTATTAAAGCCAGTAGATCAGGCTCACTGCCCGCGCTATCATCAAAAAACCGCACTCACCGGAGCCGCTGCAATGAAAAAATTCATCAATAGCATCGATAACCTGCTTGACGAAAGCCTGCTGGGCTTTGCCAAAGCCCATGCCGATATAATTCAACTCAACGCCCAGCCGCACTTCATCAGGCGCATAAAGCCCGCCGCCCCCGGCAAAGTTGCGCTCATTTCCGGCGGCGGCTCAGGCCATGAACCTTTGCATAGCGGCTTTGTCGGCTCAGGCATGCTGGATGCAGCCTGTCCGGGCCAAGTATTCACCTCCCCCACTCCCGATCAAATGTTGGCGGCGGCACAAGCCGTGGAAAATGGCGGCGGCGTGTTATTCATCGTCAAGAACTATGCAGGCGACGTAATGAATTTCGAAATAGCCTCAGAAATGCTCGATTGCCCGCATGAAACCGTCCTGGTCTGCGATGACGTTGCCTTTCCTAAAACTCACAGCACCGGGCGGCGCGGCGTTGCCGGCACCCTGATTGTAGAAAAAATCGTCGGCGCGGCAGCAGAGTCAGGTGCGGATTTGGCGACTTGCAAGGCATTAGGCGATCGAGTCAACCTTGCCACCGCATCCATGGGCGTGGCGTTAAGCAGCTGTACCGTACCGGCGCTGGGCAAGCCCACTTTCGACATTGGCGATAACGAAATCGAAATGGGCGTAGGCATTCATGGCGAGCGCGGACGCGAGCGTTTAACCCTGCTCAGCGCCACTGAAATTGTCGACTATCTGGCGGGCATCATCGATGACGATCTGAAACCGCAACAAGGCCAATCGGCGTTACTGCATATCAACGGCTTCGGAGCCACGCCGTTAATGGAACTGCATCTTATATATGAGCTGGCGTCGCGGTTCTGGGAAAAACGCGGCGTTAACATCTGCCGCTCTCTGGTCGGCAACTACACCACCTCGCTCGATATGGCGGGCGGCTCGATCACCCTCAGCCTGCTTGATGAAGAGCTGCTCCGCCTGTGGGATGCGCCTGTTCATAGCGCGGCCTTACGCTGGGGCTGTTAACAGCACATCGACCAGCGCGCAGATCATTAGCTGACTGGTTTTAGCCCCCGCATCGATATGCCCCCGGCTGCGCTCTTCCAAAAAAGAAGCGCGCCCTTTAGTCGCCAACATGTCACGGGTAGATTCCATGCCCGCGATTGCACTCCGCGCGACCTTGTCCAATGCTTCCGGTAACGCAACCGAATCCGCTGCCGCCTGCCGCAGGCTTGACGCAACCGGAATCAGCACATCCAACAGGGTTTTCTCGCCGGCATCGGCCTTGCCGCGCTGTTTTACCGCATCCACCCCGCTGCTGAATATCTCGGCAAAAGCCTGTAAATCCAAGGGCCGGTCGCGAGCCGCTTTGCTCATCGCAACAAACAAGGTGCCGTATAAAGAACCCGATGCGCCGCCCACCGCGGTCATCAAAGTCATCCCTATTTTCTGCCAAGCCGCCACCCAATCAAGCTGGGCCAATTCATCGCTTTGCGCTATCAGCGCCTTAATACCGCGTTGCAGATTAGTCACATGATCGCCATCGCCGATAGCTTGATCCAGGGCCGCCACCTCTTCGGCGTTGGTTTCGATGGTTTTGTCTATTGCCTGAATCAGGCGGGGTAATAACGCAGGCGTAAGTTGCATGGCATTTCTCCAATCCAAAAAGTAAGCAAGGTGATACGCACTTCACCGGTTCGGCCAATCATACTCCAAGCAACACTCCATGAGCCAAGCTAAAAAGAACTTTAACTTTTTACTTGTTCTTTATTTGTTCTGCTGATATATTTTTAAAAAACAAATAGAGAACTAATTATGATTAAATCACTTACCCGAAAGCAGCAGGAGATTTTCGATTTCCTGCTGCAAAACCAGGACAGCTTTCCCCATCCGCCCACGCTGGAGGAGCTTTGCGCGGGCATGGGCTTAAAATCTCGCGGTTCTTTGCATAACCACATCAAGGCCTTGATTAACGAAAACCTGATCGAAGCGCCGGAACGCAAGCAACGCGGCATTCGCCTGACAGAGTACGCCAAAGCAATGCTCGACCATTCCGATGATCAAAGCGCGCTGCCTTTTGTCGGATTTATCGCCGCCGGGAAACCCATTGAAGCCGTCGAAAACATTACCTATATGGCCATTCCTGAACAGCTGAAAACGCAAAATCCCTGCTACGTTCTTAAAGTCAAAGGCGATTCGATGCTTGAACAAGGCATCTATGATGGCGACTGGGTGATTATCGAACAACGCTGCCATGCCCGTAACGGCGAAATTGTGGTGGCCTTGATCAATAAAGCCGAAGCCACCTTGAAATTTATTGAGCAATACCCGCACGAAACCTTGCTTATCCCCGCCAATTCAACCATGGAAGCGATGCGCTACAGCCCGGAGCAAGTAGAAATCCAAGGCGTATTAGTGGGCCAAATGCGTAGTTATACTAAAAATCATTAGGAGAAATATCATGTTGCAACAACGAATCCACATGCGAGACCAAGTGACCAATCGGGTTGAAATAATTATGGGCAACAGCAAACCGCCCTTTGTTGAGCGACTGGAGGAATATGCAACATCCCTGTTATTTGTAGTCATCATTATTTTTCTTATTCGCATATGAAGCCATATTTGCCCGCTAACGAACTGATCTTATGCAATAGTTAAAAAATTTTCACCACGATGACTCCCCGAAAAACAGATGACATTAGCAAGCGCCCGGCTATGAATAATGGCTTAATATTACGCCTGAATCGAGAAGCAAGGCGGTCGTCCTGTCCCGGATATTCGGCCTTGCTGATATGACGACTCTACAGAAAAATTGCGTATAAAATTTTCCTGTAGGCATGACAGCTATTTACCGCTACTTGATATATCTTGAAAAAATCATCAACAAACGATATGGTTCGCGCCAAATAATAACGCATTACCTTTAAATGACTCATCCCCTGATCACAGCATCTCCAACATGCCTGACTTTAGATGATTTATTTTTTTTGACGCGCAAAAACGCCAAGACTTTGCATTGAAGTCCGGTTATAAACCTCATCCGGCAAACGCCACCCTCTTACCCATAAGGTTACTACCAATGCCCATTTCGCTTACCGTTCTTGAAAATGTGATCCGTGAAGCCGGATCGATCGCCCTAAGTTATTTTAAAGACCTGAAAAATTTAGAAGTGGCTAAAAAAAGCCCCCGCGACTTGGTCACCGACGCCGATGTAGCGGTCGAAGCTTTTTTGCAGGAATCGCTTGCCAAACATTATCCGCAATTCGGTTTTTGGGGAGAGGAGAGCGGCCAAAGCGCCAATCAATCGAGTCGCTGGATCGTCGACCCGATTGATGGAACCCACTCGTTTTCGAGAGGCCAGTACTTTTGGGGCATCAGCGTCGCCCTGGAAATTGATCGGGAACTGATCTTCGGGGCAGTCTATGCGCCGGCGCTGGATGATTACTATGCCGCCGAAAAAGGTAAAGGCGCCTGGAAAAACGGCCAACCTATTACCGTCTCCAACGAAAGCAACCTTGCCGATGCCATGGTCGCAACGGGATTCGCCTGCTTGCGCTCCTACTTAAAAGAAAACAACCTGCAACGGTTTTGCCGAATCGCTGAAATAACAACCGGGCAGCGCCGCTTCGGGTCTGCGGCAATCGATCTATGCCTGGTTGCCGACGGTCAAGTTGACGCTTTTTGGGAACAGGAGTTAAACCTGTATGACGTTGCCGCCGGCGCATTGATCGCCGGCGAAGCAGGCGCTACGGTTACCGACTTTCAAGGCAATAAAGGGCTTTTTCCAAAGCAAATTCTGGTAACAAACGGGAAGATACTTAACCAGATACTGCCGCTGATGTAAGCACTTTATTTATAGTCCTGCACAAACAGCCCGTTCCATCCCACACCGGAAAATAAACCACCCTTTTGCTCTATGGATATGGATGCAAAAGGCATTCGCCGATCGATTTGAGGCGCCACGGGTGGCTCCGTTACCTGACAGGCATCTGGATATCCTCGCAAGCACGCTTGTTTATAGGCCATCCACGCACCTGTCGAATCCTTAAGCTTATCCAGGACATGCGCCTTGCCCACATAGAGCTGCGGTTTTTTCGGCGACAGTTCGATGGCTTTGTTGCTATCGCTTAGAGCCAGAAGATATTGCCGACTTTGCATATAGACAAAACGGCGATTAAAGTAAGCCAGATCGGCACTATAGCCTTTTAACTCGATGGCTTTGGTTAAATCCTGCAATGCTTCGTCATAATGTTTCACATTCATTAATTCTGTGCCCCTGTTATAGAAAATCCTATCGATCCCCAGATATTTTTCTTCTGTATTTTCAAACGGCTGCGCCGCATCATCCCAAAGCAGCAGCGGATGGGAAAAAGTCGTCAGGCGCATCCAGGATAAGGGCGTCATTAACAGAGCAACAAAGGTCAGCGTGATAGCCGCCTGTTTTCCGCTTAGCTTTTGACACAAAAAAGGCAACGCGGCAAAAGCGCCGACCATCCACAGATAACTGCGATAAAGCACAAAAGGCTCCTGAATCCTGACAGTTGAAAGCTCTGTAGCAAATAACAGCCACGGGCACAACAACGCAAAACCCAACAAGCCTTTCAGCCCTTTTTGCAGCAATAGGCGAACGGCAACAATCGGGTAAATTATAAAACCGATCAAACCGGCAATTTGAGGCCAAGACCATAAATGCAATGCAAACGCTTGCGGCATATCGACAGACATCGACGCCGGACTGGGCACAATCCATAGCCAGAGATATTTAAAAAACAAGAAAGACTGGGTCAGCACCGATAATGGGTAAACCAGACTCGCATTGAAATCGGGGCCGAGCATAGACACTAATTTCGCGCCCCTTTGCTCATAAACTTGCCCCAATGGATGATGCCCGGAATGGATTTGAAGAACCATGAATCCGCCAATCAGCCCATAGAGCACAAAAGCGGGTCCAATCAGTTTGATGCGTTGACGAATAGGCTGGCTGTCAACCAACAAAAGCAACACCGCTGTTACCGCCGGAATCATAATGGCGTGCTCTTTTGAGTACACAGCCAAAAAATAAGTGACGGTCGAAGCCAACAAGCAACGGTAATTTTCTCTAATGAGGCCTTCAAGAAACAACCACCAGGTTAACAAGGCAAATAAGGTTGCCATCAGTATCGAACGCTGGATTAAATAGGCGACGCCATAAACGGATACCGGGTGCAAAGCAAAGATCAATGCGCCAAAAAAGGCTAACCAATGCGCAGATAAGGCATTGTTATTTTCAGAGCTAACGGGAAGCATCCGTTCAAACAACCGACGCAAAAATAAAAACAGGATGACGACCGTGACAAGATGTAACGTTAAGTTTCCCAACCGCAACCAGACCAGCTTAGAACCGAACAGCGCAGGAGACCATTCAAAGGTGGTATAAGATACCCAACGCAAATTATGGACCAATTCCGCAAATGGGAGTCGTTCTCGCTTCAAGCCATCGAAAAACATGATGTCATCAAAGACCAACGGGTTATCGAAAAACGACCCGTAAAGAAGCGCGACCGGCAAACATAAAGCAAGCAAGGAAAAGAGAATTTTCATGGTGTTACCTTATTTTAGTCCAGTGCATCTCATACACGGTGGAATACCTTAGAAACCTGACACTTAAAACAGATATTATGAAACCCTGCTTTTTGTGACATTAGATACAATCAACAGACAGCAATAAAAAAGCCACCCAATCCGGTCAAGAATTGAGTGGCTTATGTTGGGATGCGATTATATAAAAATCATGCCATTAATCGCGTGTATGAATAGTGCGGCATAACCTACCCGGTTATTAGCAGTAGCCGAGAACCTTACAACCGGCAGCGCCGCTTGAGCTCAGAGTCCAAATCAATTGACCAACATGACCTGTATCGCTTGGAGTCAAAATAACAGTCGCAGAATCAAGGGAAGCAGTGGCAGTAGCTGTAATTACGCCATCAGCAACTGCTACCGAAGTAAGATAACCTGCTGCAGTCGGTGCTGCAGAAACGCCGTTCGCTCCATCATCACAGCCACCACTAGCAGTAAGACTATTTTCTAGACCTCTATAGCAGGTTTCCACTGCCGCTTTTCTCCCCTCCGCCGCAAGTATGACTTCAGAAAACTTGGCTTTTTTCGTGTAGCTCGAATAGGCAGGAATCGCCACCGCCGCCAAAATACCGATGATCGCTACAACGATCATTAATTCGATTAAAGTAAAACCTTGTTGTGATTTTTTCATAGGTAATGTGATCATGAGTCAATCCTCTTTAAGTTAAAAACAAACTGCAACAAATCATAAGCAGAACTCATGCCAAACATCCGATCCCATCACAACCGGCTTTTTGAATGACTTGTAATCCCTATTTAAACAACTACATAGCATACCCAGAAAAACAGTCTACACTAATCAAACCACTGACCATGTCTATCGAATAAATCTGCGCCATCGAAATGCCTGCCAAAAATCTCTGCCGTGATAAGATGCCACTCAAAAAACCCTGCCATGACAATAATGCCAATCAATAAGCCTTGCCAAACACATTGCTCTCATTAATTAGGGATGTAGCATGCAGCACGTCAGCCTTCAAGCAGCCATTACGCTAACCGAGTGTAGCGAACGCACCCTAAGACGCCGCCTTGCCGATGGCAGTTTAAGATGCGCTGCGGATAATGGCGCTTATTTCAAGACCATGATCTGTTTCGATTCGATCAAACACGATATTTGCATCCCTCTTAATCCTGATGATATTGAGCTGATTAAAAACGCCGATTCCGGGAATGCAAAAGCGCAAAACGACTTGGCGTTGCTTTTTTTAGAACATAACAAGTTGAAAAGCGCTGTTTATTGGCTGGAATTGGCGGCCAAACAGCAGCTTGCCGATGCGATGCACTTGCTGGGGCGTTGTTATCTGGAGGGGAACGGCTTACCTAAAGACGACAGCCTCGCCCTTATGTGGATTGCCAAAGCCGCCTCGCTGGGACATTCGATAGCGCTCGCGCAGATTCAGTCGATACGCCTGACTTAAAAGTCGTAGACTTTAAGCGAAGCTTTTTCTACCCAACTTTAAAGAAGCTAAACATTTTGTAATGCGCAACAGATGACATGTTGTTATAAAATGCGCATAATTGTCCAATATTAACCGGATTCATACTATGCGACCTTCAATCAACACCACTAAAAAAGCAACCAACATTACCCTCTCATCAGATGTATTAACCGAAGCGAAGGCGCTGGGAATCAACATTTCGCAGTCTTGCGACCAATTCTTGCGCGAACTGGTACGCAGTGAGCGCGAACGGCGTTGGCAACAGGATAACGCTGGCTTTATCGCCGCCTACAATCAAACTGTAGCGAATGAAGGCTTGCCATTGGACTCATGGCGGTCGTTTTGACATGCCGCGTTTTGATGTCTATCGAAATAATGGCGAGCATGCCGAAGCGACGCCGTATCTTCTGGATGTTCAAAGCGATTTGTTGCAAGGACTGGAGACCCGCATCGTCATACCGCTACGCAGATGCGATTGTTTTCCTGCCGTCAGTCTTCCCGCCAACCTTACCCCGACGTTCGAAATTGAAGGCGTCGAATGCCTACTGGAAACACCCAAGCTAGCCGCCGTGCCGCTTCGCTTGTTAAAAACGCCAGTCGCATCGCTTGCGTCCCAGCAGTTTGAAATTACTGCTGTGCTTGATTTTCTGTTTCAGGGATTTTGAGATTAGTGAACACCAAATAACCGTCAGAAAAAACAAACGGTTATTTGACAAAAGACTTTTTGCCGACCTATTTTAACTTGGCCTTAAGCATTTTATTCACCTCGCCGGGGTTTGCCTTGCCCTGCATCTCCTTCATCACCTGTCCGACAAAAAAACCGAATACTTTATCTTTACCGCTACGGTATTGCTCAACCTGATCCTGATTGTCGGCAATTATTTTATCGATAATAGCCTCAATCGCGCCTGTATCGGTGATTTGTTTCAGCCCTTTGGCTTCGATGACTTCATCGGCTGTCGCTGTGCCCTGCCAGAGCTCTTCGAATACCTGTTTGGCGATTTTTCCGGAAATGGTGGCGTCGCTGATGCGTTTTAACAGCCCAGCCAAACGTTCGTGGCTGACCGGCGAATCGGTAATATCCAAGTCGGTTCTATTAAGCGCGGCTAAAAGATCGCCGGTCACCCAGTTGGCGCAGATTTTTGCTTCGCAGCCCGATTCCTTAACCACGGTTTCGAAATAATCGGCCAGCGGACGGGAGGATGTAAGGATCGTAGCGTTCTCTTCATCCAAGGCATAATCATCTTTAAAGCGCTGTTTTTTCGCTTGGGGCAACTCCGGCAATTGGGCTTTTATTTGCGCTTTAAAGTCTTCGTCGATAAGAACGGGCAACAGGTCGGGATCGGGAAAATACCGGTAATCGTTGGCTTCTTCCTTGCTGCGCATGGAGCGGGTTTCATCCTTGACCGAATCGTACAAACGGGTTTCCTGAACCACGGTACCGCCGCTTTCTATCAGCTCTATTTGCCGCTCGACTTCGTGGTTGATGGCTTTTTCGACAAATTTAAACGAGTTGATATTTTTAAGCTCTGCCCGCGTGCCGAATTCTTGTTGACCCTTGGGACGCACCGATACGTTGGCGTCGCAGCGGAACGAGCCTTCCTGCATATTGCCGTCGCAAATCCCCAGGTAGCGCACCAGTTCGTGCATTGTCCTCATATAAGCCACTGCTTCTTTGGCCGATCGCATATCCGGCTCGGACACGATTTCCAGCAACGGCGTACCGGCGCGGTTTAAATCGATCCCGGTCAAGCCGTGAAAGCTGCCATGCAACGATTTGCCCGCATCTTCTTCCAGATGAGCGCGAGTGATGCCGATGCGTTTGCTAACGCCGTCAACGTCAATATCCAGATGACCGACACCGACGATAGGCAAATCCATCTGGCTGATTTGATAGCCCTTGGGTAAGTCCGGGTAAAAATAGTTTTTTCTGGCGAACACCGAATAAGGCGCAATATGCGCTTCGACGGCCATGCCGAAGATGACCGCCATGCGCACCGCTTCTTCATTCAATACCGGCAATACGCCGGGCAGGCCTAAATCGACCGCGCAGGCTTGGCTGTTGGGTTCCGCGCCGTAAGCGGTGGACGCTCCGGAAAAGATTTTTGATTTTGTGGACAGTTGGGCGTGAATTTCCAAGCCGATGACTGTTTCCCATTGTGTATTCATTTTGGTAGTTCCGTGTTATTCAGCAAAAACGTCGGTCAGATCGATGTGCAATTCGGGAAAAAGATAAGGCCTTGCCAGATCGTCGCCTGCATACATGGCAAATAGTTGATATTTTTCGGTATCTTGGTTAAGTACAAACTGGTAGACCGCCTGTTCATAGGGATAAACCAACCAGTATTCGGTGACGCCGTTTTCCTGGTAAAGATCAAATTTAAGGCGCATTTCCTTCTTACTGTTGCCGGGCGAGAGCACTTCGATAATCCAGTCCGGCGCGCCGTTGCAGCCTTGTTCGGTAAGTTTTTCCGAGTCGCAAATTATGCATAAGTCAGGCTGGACGACGCTGAACACTTCCTGATCTCGCAGCTTGGATTTTTTGCTGTCATAAAGTTTGATGTCAAATGGCGCATAAAAAAGTTTGCAGGGTCTCTTGTGGAAATACTGATAAAGACTGCCCCCCAGATTGGTAATAATGTTCTGGTGTTTCAGGCTAGGTGCTGGCGACATCGCCATGATTTTGCCCTTGATCAGTTCAACCGTTTCCTTCAACTGCCAGGTCAAATAATCGGCATAGCTGTAGGTACCGTTCAAATCCAGTTGCGAGAGTTCGGTGATTTTTGCCATGAGCATTTCTCCTTATTCGAAACCTTTAGGGGGGTGTAAATGCCAATCGGTGACTTGTTGGTACCGATGGGCAATATTCAACAACTTGTCTTCGGCAAAATAATTACCGATGATCTGCAAGCCCACGGGCATGCCGTTTGCCAACCCTGCGGGAACCGACATGGCAGGAACCCCGGCAAGATTGATCGCAATCGTGTAAATATCGGATAAATACATTTCTATCGGATTGCCGATTTTTTCGCCGATACCGAACGCGGTGGACGGCGTTACCGGCCCCATAATCACATCGACTTCGGACAGCGCTCTTTTAAAGTCTTCGCTGATCAGGCGGCGGATTTTTTGCGCCTTAATATAATAAGCGTCGTAATAGCCTGCCGACAGTGCATAGGTGCCCATCAGGATACGGCGTTTGACTTCCTTGCCGAAGCCTTCGCCGCGCGAACGGGTGTACAGGTCGGTTAAGTCCGCCGGGTTTTCGCAGCGGTAGCCGAAACGCACGCCGTCAAAACGCGACAGGTTCGCGGAGCACTCGGCCGGAGCAATGACGTAATAAGCGGGAATGGCCAGTTTAAGCGTGGGCATGGAGATTTCCGTTACTTGGGCGCCCAATTTCCGGTATTCGTTAATAGCCGCTTCAAGCGCCGCCGCGACATCGCTGTTCAGTCCTTCGCCGAAAAATTCTTTGGGCAGGCCGATTTTTAAACCTTCGAGGCTGTTGTTTAACCCCGACCTATAATCAGGAACCGGCAAATCGACGCTGGTTGAATCCTTTTCATCGAAACCGGCCATGGTTTGCAGCATGATAGCCGCATCCTCGGCGCTGCGGGTCATCGGCCCGCCTTGATCCAGGCTGGAGGCATAAGCAATCATGCCGTAGCGGGACACCCGGCCGTAGGTCGGCTTTAATCCGGTAATACCGCAAAGAGCCGCAGGTTGGCGTATCGAACCGCCGGTATCGGTGCCTGTCGCGCAAACCGCCAGCCGCGCCGCGACAGCCGCCGCCGTGCCGCCTGACGAGCCGCCGGGCACGGTATTGGTATCCCAGGGATTTCTGACCGCACCGTAATAACTGGTCTCGTTGGATGAGCCCATAGCGAACTCGTCCATGTTCAGTTTGCCCAGCATCACCGCCCCGGCGTTATTGAATTTTTCGACCACCGTCGCATTGTAGGGCGCAATAAAATTATCCAGGATTTTTGAACCGCAGCTTGTTTTAACGCCCTCTGTGCAAAAAATGTCTTTTTGCGCAACGGGGATGCCGGTTAACAGTTCCGCGTCGCCCTTTGCCAATCTGGCGTCGGCTGCTTCGGCTTCCTGCAAGGCCAAGTCTTCGGTAACCGTGATATACGCATTAAGCGAGCTGTGCTGCTTGATTCTGCCTAAAAAAGCCGTGGTCAATTCCACGCTTGAAAATTCACCGGCACGCAGTCCCTTGGCTAATTCCGCAATTGTTTTGTTATGCATAGTTGTTACTGTTCCCTTTACTCAATTACTTTGGGCACTAGATAAAGTCCCGCTTCTACTTGTGGTGCAATGGCCTGGAATTTTTCGCGGTTATCCTTCTCGGTGACCGCATCGACTCGCAGTCTTTGCACCTGATCCATCGGGTGAGCCATGGGTTCGACGCCGTCAGTGTCAAGATCGCTCATCCGCGTCATCAAATCCAGCATCCCGGACAAGTCTTTTGCATAAGAGGCAACATCTTGCTCCTCGATTCCCAGCCGCGCTAAATGCGCAATTTTCTTCACATCATCCGCCGTTAACGACATTCTTAACTCCCAATAAAATTTCAGCGATTCTAAATATTATTGCGTTTATAATACTTTATATCTTGCTCAAACACTCGCTTGATTGATAAAGTAATACAATTTTATTCCCCCAAAGGATACAGCTAAAAATGTTCAAAAGAATTCGCGGCCTTTTCTCCAACGATCTCGCTATTGACTTAGGAACCGCCAATACCTTGATCTACATTCCCGGCCAGGGAATCGTGCTTAATGAGCCATCGGTCGTGGCTATCAAAGAAGATAGAATCCGCGGAGCAAAAACCATTGCCGCTGTCGGTCTTGATGCAAAGCTCATGTTGGGCCGCACCCCGGGCAATATCACTGCAATCCGCCCATTAAAAGACGGCGTAATCGCCGATTTCGCCGTCACCGAACGGATGCTGAGATTTTTTATCGAGAAAGTCCATCAAAGCAAGCTGCTACGTCCCAGCCCGCGCATTTTAATCTGCGTGCCTTGCGGTTCAACTCAGGTTGAACGTCGCGCTATTCGCGAGTCTGCGGCAATGGCCGGCGCGCGCGAAGTTTATTTGATTGAAGAACCCATGTCGGCCGCTATCGGCGCAGGCTTGCCGGTCGAGGAAGCCTGCGGCTCGATGGTTTTGGACATTGGCGGCGGCACCTCTGAGGTGGCGGTCATCTCAATCAACGGCATCGTTTATTCCTCATCCGTCCGTATCGGCGGCGATCGCTTCGACGAAGCCATTATCAATTATGTACGCAGAAACTACGGCACCTTAATCGGCGAAGCCACCGCGGAAAGAATAAAGCATGAAATCGGCACCGCGTATCCCGGCAGCGAAGTCAGGGAAATAGAAGTCAAAGGCC
>Ga0208510_100321_pt1 | contig 18423 bp, 17 predicted proteins | sample LakWasMet33_HOW6_2_FD_183875 | JGI IMG/M metagenome (GOLD analysis project Ga0208510, IMG submission 183875) | Freshwater sediment methanotrophic microbial communities from Lake Washington under simulated oxygen tension - Sediment Metagenome... | ecosystem: Environmental > Aquatic > Freshwater >...
CCAGCGCCGAGCGTTGCTAGAGTCTGAAGGCGAAGCATACAACTTGAATATGTTGGAGGCTGCCGCTAAGGCTCTGCCGGAGCAATATAAGAAGTAGATAATTACTGGTAACTACTCACTCTATCTAATGCTCGCTTCTGTAATGTTCAAAGCCAGCTTTGAACAGTAAGAATCGGTTTTGCGGTTAACAAAGGGGGAGTAGTTACAATTACTGATGAATTCTAATGCCAGTCGGAAATTGAGATTTTTGGGAATAGACAAAAGAAACTCAAACGGCAAACTGCGTATTCAATATTCTAAGGCTGGCTCACACGAGGCCCGAGAGATAAATCTTATTAGGCTGGTAGATGTGCCTAAAGATACAATAAGACAAGTAAAACACGAGTCTGGATAACAACTACCAATCTGCGCTGCTAGACACACAGAAATTTTTCATAAATTACGGCATGGCCCCAGGATGTTTTCATTTTTTATGACAAGATGACCTCCTCTGCATGACATTAAAGTTGAAAAATAAGTTATCCATCACGACCACCATTTCAATAAACCATTCACTCGACAATTATGCTGAATTTTCCACAAATTGATCCCATCGCATTAAGTTTAGGCCCGGTAAAAATTCACTGGTACGGCCTGATGTACCTGATCGGTTTTGCTGCCGTATGGTTTTTAGGGCAAAAACGCGCCGAGCAACCTTGGTCGCCGATAAAACCGGAAGCCATAGAAGACCTGGTTACTTATGGTGCGTTCGGCGTAATCCTGGGCGGCAGGATCGGTTATATCCTGTTTTATAATTTTGAAGGATTCCTCAGCAATCCGCTTATCCTGTTTAAAATATGGCAGGGCGGCATGTCCTTTCACGGCGGCATGTTGGGCGTGTTTATCGCGATGTGGTTGTTCGCCAAAAAGCAGCAATGCAGCATGCTGCAATTGACCGATATTATCGCGCCGCTGGCGCCTATCGGTTTAGGCGCAGGGCGTATTGGCAACTTTATCAATTCCGAATTGTGGGGCAGCCCCACCGATGTGCCATGGGCCATGATCTTTCCTACCGGCGGTCCTCTAGCCCGTCATCCTTCGCAATTGTACGAAGCCTTTTTAGAGGGTGTTGTGTTGTTTGCCATACTCTGGGTTTATTCCAGCAAACCAAGACCGGTTATGGCTACGACCGGCATGGCATTGTTTTTTTACGGTTGCTTCAGGTTTTTTGTCGAATTTTTCAGAATGCCGGACGTGCAATTAGGCTATTTGGCCTTGGACTGGGTGACGATGGGACAGATACTGTCAACGCCGATGATAATAATCGGCGCTGCGTTATTTTATTTTGCCCATACGACTGCAAGGAAACAGGAGTCGGAGTAATGCAGGAGCAATTACCGAGAAAAACCGCATGAAGCCGTATCTACAATTACTGGATAATATTATTCAACAAGGTAGCCCAAAAGGCGACAGAACCGGTAGCGGTACGTTGTCCATTTTCGGGCATCAGATGCGGTTTCCGCTGACGGAAGGCTTTCCATTGATTACGACAAAGAAAATACATTTAAAATCAATAATTTATGAATTAATTTGGTTTTTAAAAGGCGAGACTAACTTAAGCTTTTTGCATCAGCATAATGTCAACATCTGGAACGAATGGGCGGATCAAAACGGCGAGTTAGGACCCGTCTACGGCCATCAATGGCGTTCATGGCCGACACCCGACGGTCGGCATATCGACCAGATTCAGCAAGTCATCGAACAACTTAAAAACACCCCCAACAGTCGCCGGATTATCGTTTCCGCCTGGAATGTGGCGGATCTGCCCGATGAAAGCATCAGTCCGCAACAGAATGTTGCGCTAGGAAAAATGGCGCTGGCTCCCTGTCATGCGTTTTTTCAGTTCTACGTGGCCGATGGCAAGCTGTCTTGTCAGCTCTATCAGCGCAGTTGCGACACGTTCCTGGGTTTGCCGTTCAATATAGCCAGTTATGCATTATTGACGCACATGGTCGCTCAGCAGTGCGATTTGGAAGTCGGCGATTTTGTCTGGACAGGCGGCGATGTGCATCTTTACCTGAATCATCAGCAGCAGGCTAACCTACAGCTAACTCGCAAGCCTTACGCGCTGCCGACATTAAAAATAAAACGCAGGCCGGAATCGATATTCGATTACCAATATGAAGATTTTGAAGTCATTGATTATCAGGCACATGAACATATCAAGGCGCCGATTTCTGTTTAACGATTTAGCGATCAAGACCGAAAACGGCACTCTTATTTTTTAAGCGAAATGAACCCTCACACATGAATATTCAATACAAAGCGCACCCTTGGCACGGCATTAGTCCGGGCGACCATACGCCGGACATCGTCACGGCCTTTATCGAAATTGTCCCGTCGGATACTGTTAAGTATGAAATCGATAAAGAAACCGGGTATCTGAAAATCGATCGCCCGCAAAAGTTTTCCAACACGGTGCCGACGCTTTACGGCTTTATTCCGCAAACCTATTGTGCAGACAGGGTTGCCGAATTTGCCGCATTAAAATCAGGCAGACTTGTTGCGAAAGGCGATGGAGACCCGCTGGACATTTGCGTTTTGAGCGAGCGAAGTGTGACGCATGGCGACATTCTTTTACAGGCGATACCGATCGGCGGTTTTCGTTTGCTGGATGGGGGCGAAGCCGACGACAAGATTATTGCCGTCATGAAAGGCGACGAGTTCTATCGGCAATGGAATGACGTGTCAGACTGCCCCGAGTCGTATATCAACCGCCTGAAACATTATTTCTTGACTTATAAACAGCTGCCGAGCGAAAAGAGTTCCTGCGAAATAACCAATGTTTATGGGCGGGAAGAAGCGCATGAAGTGATCAGGCGAGCCATGGAAGATTATCAAAGTTGTTTTATTGCCGAATAACGACTGCACGGGCAGATTTTTGCTTCATGCAAAAGATGTATTCCCCTCATACCTGAGGTTATACAGGAGGTAGAGCTTCAACAGTCGGCGCTCTACCTCCTGCGTCCGTGCAGTCGCTCGTGTCTTAGCCGTGAAAATCCTTTGGTTGGCATCCAGTGTGATTAAAGGTGTTCCCCGGCAATATCCTCGACCATAAAATCCATTATTTCCTGCTTGTCGTCAAAATTCCCGTAAGCCAGCAGCAGTTTTACATAGGCCGCTTCAATCGACATATTCCAGATTATTTTAGCACCCTGTTCGATTAAGGCTTGGGTGCTTTGGTAGGCATCGGCCGATTTAATCGCCGGAGCCAGATAAACGGTGATTCCTTGTTTTTCGCAGCGTTTCATAAATTCAATTAACGAATAGTTTTCGCCCCATTGCGGCGATGCATACGCAGTACCGGAGTGATATAAATCATGTAAAACGGCATCGACATGGTCCAGGTTAAACCGCGCGTAATCCAGTCCGGGATAGGGCTTTATCATTAAGATGCGGTCTGAAAAATAGGCTTTTAACGGGATAGGCCGGGGCGGCGTTTGTTGCGCAGGCGGATTCAATAATGAAAACTGTCGGTTTTCGAATTGCATGTAACTCTTGCCCTGAACGCTGAAAAAATCGCCGCTTAACTGTAAAGAGCAGGCCAATCGGGTGCCTTGATGCAGTTGCGTAATTTGTTGGTGGTTTCGATAGGGTACAAAAAACCCAGTCTCGATTTTTTGCAGGATAAACTCAATGGCGCAGATAAAGTTTTCCAGTCCGTTGGCCTTTGGATTTTCCAGCGGATAATCGCTGGAAACCAGCAGCATCGGAATCCTGGCGGCATTAAAATAAAAGCTCAGCGCGCAAGCGGTATAAGCCAGGGTATCGGTGCCATGGGTAATGATGATGCCGTCATATTGATCGGGCCGGGCGGCTTCTATGGCTGCAATGAGGGTTTTCCAGGCGCCGGGCGCAAGGTTCTCGCTTAAGATCTGTAGGGGCTGGATGGTGTCGAAATGGATTTGCCGGTGATTTTCGTCATGCTGTTGAAACTGCCGGATCAATTCGAACGATGTGCTGTCGGATGTATTGATAGTGCCGCCAGTTGCAATAGAGCCGATAGTTCCCCCGGTAAATACAACCAGTATATTTTTCATAGTATGATGCTTGGGTAAAATTTAATTATTCAAAGAATACTGCATTAAAATGAAAATATCACTTATCGTCGCGATGGCGAGCAACCGGGCTATCGGCCTGAATAATCAAATGCCCTGGCATTTATCCGCCGACCTTAAAAAATTCAAAAAAATAACCATGGGCGCACCCATTTTGATGGGCCGAAAAACCTACGAGTCGATAGGCAGGCCGTTGCCGGGGCGCACCAATATCATTATCAGCAGGAATCCGTCATACAGCCAGCCGGGCTGTCTGGTTTTTAACGATATTGACAAGGCGCTGGCAAGTTGCGGCGACAGCGATGAGATCTTTGTTATCGGCGGCTCGGATTTTTACAAGTCGATGCTGCCGGTTGCCGATACGCTCTACCTGACGCAAATACACCAGGACTTCCCCGGCGATACGTTTTTTCCCGAGATTGATGCGGGGCAATGGGTCGAAGTCGAGCGGGAAGACATAAACGACGATCCCGATGTGTCGTTCAGCTACAGTTTTTTGAAGTTGGAAAAAGTTAAAAAGTAGAACGCGGATTCGACAGATAAAACAACGTAGCGCGCAGCGCGCCCTGCTATTTTAAAAGGCAGCAGCTTAACTCGCTACAGCCAGATAACTTTTATTGGGTTTTTTGGATTCCGGGCAATCAATGCTGAAACGCTGCACGGGCTCACCGAGTTTTAATGCAGTTAGTTGTCCGCCCCAAAGACAGCCGGTATCAATCGCGTAATAGTTGGGTCCTTCGTAATATCCCAAGGCTGACCAGTGGCCGAAGATAATGCGCATGTCTGCGTTTTTACGTTTAGGCGCTTCAAACCAGGGAACAAGACTTTTGGGTTGGGAACCTAAAGGTCCGCTATTAACAAAATCCAGTCGACCGTTAACATCGCAATAACGCATTCGGGTAAAGCAATTGATGATGAAACGCAGCTTCTCAACACCTTTCAAGTTGGATGACCAGATATTGGGCTTGTTGCCGTACATTTGTTTCAAAAACGCCCGATAATCAGGACCTCTTAAGGCTTGTTCCGCCAGCAAGGCCATTTTTTGGGTCCTTTTAAAATCCCATTGAGGCGGAAGACCGGCATGAACCAGGCAGAAATCCTCGTTAAAATGAAACAGCGGCCGATGTCTCAGCCAATCGATTAACTCATCCCTATCCGGCGCTTCAAGTATCGGCAGCAACGAGTCTTTTTTATTGGCTATTTTGGGCGCGCAGGATGCGGCCAACAAATGCAAATCATGATTGCCCAGCACTGTGATCGCAGAATCCCCCAGCGATTTTACAAAGCGTAGGGTTTCCAAAGACTTGGGGCCACGATTGACCAGATCGCCGGCAAACCACAGTTGATCGGACTGTTCATTAAAAGAGATAGTATCGAGGAGTCTTAATAATTCATCAAAACAGCCCTGAATATCACCGATAGCATAAATAGACATTTTTAATGCAGGGTTCTTGGGATGGATAAGGTAAACCGGGGGACGTCTGCGCTAAAATTATCGCCATCATCCGAATGCATAGTGTAGTCGCCCTGCATGGTGCCGACAGGAGTGGCTATCATCGCACCGCTGGTGTAACGAAAAGACTCGCCGGGTTTAAGATAAGGATGTTCGCCGATAACGCCATCGCCTCTGACTTCCTGAATTTTGCCATTGGAATCGGTAATCAGCCAATGACGCTGAAGCAGCTTTGCCGGTATTTCGCCGACGTTGGTGATAGTGATGGTATAGGCAAAGACATAGCGATCCTCATCGGGAGAAGATTGCGCCTCTATGAAATGAGGCGTGGCTTCAACTATTATTTTGTTTTTTTCGTTCATTATTAGATCATATAGGTTATGTGTTGATTATTTCATCGTAACTTTTCATTAAACGCAAGTAACTATTCAGTATGAAATACAAAGACTGCTTTTTAATCCTGCTGTTGGCCTTATCCCAAGCGACTCAGGCGGAAGACGCCAAAGATTTATTTGCGGCGGCCATGATGGGCAAGATTGAAAGAACAGAGGCTTTGCTGGCACAAGGGATTGATGTTAACGGTAAAACAGCCGGCGGTCGCACCGCGCTGATGGCCGCGAGCTTCAACGGTAATGTACAGATTGTTAAGGCCCTGTTGGCATACGGGGCCGATGTCAGCATCGCCGATAATTCAGGATCGACCGCATTAATGGATGCGCTGGTTTTCGGCAATGAAGACATCGTAAATTCCCTGATTACAGCCGGAGCCGATGTTAATGCCCTGGATAAGCAAAATGTGACGGTCATGGCCAGAGCCAAAAAAACCGCTCACGAAAAAATCATTAAAATTCTGGAAAAAGCCGGGGCAAAAGAAGAGGCGGAAGTGCCGATAGAAGAAGCGGCAGCAGCAGCCAAAGACGGCGCAGGCGGCAAACCGGCAGAAAAGCCGGATGCCAAACCACCGGTCAAAAAATAATTTAACTCAGGACAAAACATTGCACATTCACATCTTAGGTATTTGCGGAACATTCATGGGCGGACTTGCCGTGATTGCACGGCAGTTGGGGCACCAAGTCAGCGGTTCCGATCAAAATGTTTATCCGCCGATGAGCACACAGCTGGAGCAGCAAGGCATCGTGTTGATGGAAGGCTATCGGGCGGAAAACCTGGATGGCAAACCCGACTTGGTGATTATCGGCAATGCCTTGTCGCGCGGCAATCCTGAAGTCGAAGCGGTGCTAAACAGGGGGCTCAGATACGTATCGGGTCCGCAATGGCTGGCGGAGCATGTGTTGCAGGATAAATGGGTGCTGGGCGTTGCCGGAACCCACGGCAAAACCACCACGACCAGCATGCTCAGCTGGATACTGGAGTATCAGGGCTTTAATCCGGGCTTTTTGATCGGCGGCATCCCGCTAAATTTCGGCATTTCGGCGCGGCTGGGTGAATCCGATTTTTTCGTGATCGAAGCCGACGAATACGATTCCGCGTTTTTCGACAAGCGCTCAAAGTTTGTCCATTACCGTCCAAGAACTGCCATATTGAATAACCTGGAGTACGATCATGCCGATATTTTTCCCGATCTGGATGCGATCAAAAAACAATTCCATCATCTAGTCAGGACGGTGCCCGGCGAAGGCCTGATCATCAGCCCCGAATGCGACGCCAATATCAATGACGTATTGGCGATGGGCTGCTGGACGCCGGTTGCCAAGACCTCGATTAATGCCGACGCCCAGTGGAACGCCCAGCTGATCAACAGCGACGGCAGCCGGTTTAATGTACTGATGGATAACCAAGAGCAAGGCTGTGTCGAGTGGTCGCTGACCGGCGAGCATAATGTTTACAACGCGCTGTCTGCGATAGTTGCTGCAAAACACGTCGGCATCCTGCCCAAGGATGCGATAACTGCGCTGGGGCAGTTTAAAAACGTCAAGCGCCGCATGGAAGTGATCGCCAATATCAACGGCGTGACTATATACGACGACTTCGCCCACCATCCGACCGCGATACAAACAACGCTGGACGGCTTGCGCAAACAGGTGGAGCAGGAGCGCATCATCGCGATAGTCGAGCCGCGCTCGAATACCATGCGCCTGGGCGTACATACCAAAACGCTGGCGGAATCCTTAGGCAATGCCGATATGGCTATCATCTACCAGCCGGAAGCGATGGGCTGGGACCTGGGCGAGCTGAAAAAATACGCCAGTAATATCGAAATCTGTTCATCGCTGGATGAAATCATCAATAAGCTAAAATTCGAAGCGCGCTACGGCGGGCATTTCGTGTTGATGAGCAATGGTAGCTTCGGCGGTATATACCAGCGCTTGCAGGATGAATTGAACGGCTGATTTTAAATAATGGAACGCAGATGACGCTGATACATATGATTAGATAAGATTTTTTAGCTTATTTGTCTAATCAGTGGTCATCATAATCATCAGCGTCATCTGCGTTCCATCTACAATTTTCAAATACAAACCTAAATCCGAATGCACATACAACAAGCCCTGCAAGCCCTGCTGAACAAACAAGACCTTAGCTCCGAGCAAATGCGCGAGGTGATGCGGCAAATCATGAGCGGCAACGCCACGGACGCGCAAATCGGCGGCTTCTTGATCGCCCTGCGCTGTAAAGGCGAAACCATCGACGAAATCGCCGCCGCCGCCGAAGTGATGCGCGAACTGGCCGCCAAAGTGGCTGTAACAGGCGATCATGTCATCGACACCTGCGGCACCGGCGGCGACGGTGCGAACACCTTTAACATTTCCACCACCTGCGCCTTTGTCGTCGCCGCAGCGGGCGGACAGGTCGCCAAACACGGCAATCGCTCCGTTTCCAGCAGTTGCGGCAGCGCCGACTTGCTGGAAGCCGCCGGGGTAAACCTGGATTTAACGGCCGAGCAAGTCGCGCACTGCGTCAATGAAATCGGCGTCGGCTTCTTATTTGCGCCCAAACATCACGGCGCAATGAAACATACCAGCAATGCCCGTAAAGAAATGGGCGTCAGGACCCTGTTCAATCTGTTGGGTCCGTTATCCAATCCGGCCGGAGCGCCCAACCAGTTGATCGGCGTATTCGCCAAACAGTGGGTAGAGCCGCTGGCGCAGGCGTTAAAAAAACTCGGCAGTAAACATGTGCTGGTGGTTAGCGCCGACGATGGCTTGGATGAAGTCAGCATTGCATCGCCTTCAACCATTGCCGAGCTTAAAGACGGCGCAGTGACCTGTTACACGATTACGCCGGAACAATTCGGTTTTAAACGTGCCAGCCTGGCAGAATTGGCCGTTGATGGTGCCGCTTCCAGCTTAGTGATGGTAAAATCGGTGCTGGACAATAAAGCCGGAGCGGCCAGGGACATCGTGGCGCTCAATTCAGGCGCGGCAATTTACGCGGCCAATATCACCGATTCCTTAAGCGCCGGCATTGAAAAAGCCCAAGAGCTTATCGCCAACGGCGCGGCAAAAGCCAAATTCGATGCGTTGATCGCATATTCAAAAACATCATAAAACGACTAGAAACCATGACCGATACGCCAGATATTTTAAAAAAAATCCTCGATAAAAAAGCCGAAGAAGTTGCCAGACGCAGACTGGGCATGACCATCGCCAATCTGGAAGAAATTGCCGGAGGCGTAGAAAGCCCACGCGGATTTTATAACGCCCTGCACAGCAAGGTATTGGCTAAGAAACCGGCCATTATTGCGGAAATCAAAAAAGCCTCGCCGAGCAAAGGCGTAATCAGGGAAGATTTCCAACCGATCGCCATCGGTCAGGATTACGCGATGAATGGCGCGACCTGCCTGTCGGTATTAACCGATAAGGAGTTTTTTCAGGGTTCGGAAGTCTACCTGCAAATGGTCAGGGAACGCTGCCCGCTGCCGGTGTTAAGAAAAGACTTCATGATCGACCCGTATCAAATCTATGAAGCTCGCGCCTTGGGCGCCGACTGCATCTTGCTGATCGTCGCCGCGCTGGAGGACGGCCAAATGCACGAGCTGTCGGACATCGCAACCAAACTGGGCATGGATGTGTTGGTGGAAGTCCACAATGCGGAAGAACTGCAAAGAGCGTTAACGCTGGATACCAAACTGATCGGGATCAACAACCGCAACCTGCGCACCTTTGAAACGTCCTTGCAGACTACGTTGGATTTAAAAACGCAAGTCCCCGCAGACCGTTTAATCATCACCGAAAGCGGCATCCATACCCATGAAGACGTACAGCTGATGCTGGATAATGACATCTATACTTTCCTGGTTGGCGAAGTGTTTATGCGGGCGGAAAGTCCGGGGCAGAAGATGAGGGAGTTGTTTGCTTTGTAGGATATACTGCCGCCCTTAATGTGCGAATGCTTACATAGCTTCCTCTGGGCTTACAACGATTGAACTCCTGTGTAGGAAAATATGGTAAAGCTTACCCGATCAGCTGCTTGTTCAAACCCATGTCCAAACGCATAGTGTTCGGCATGATTGTTTGCTTGATCGTAAGCCTCTCATGGTCTTGCGCCTGTCTAGCCGATGCGAGTGAAATTGTCGGTGCTTGGTATCAAGCACCTGAAGATTGGACCTACCATGGACAGGTCGATATTGCGGCTGCCGGACTCAAGCCGGTAGCTAAAGTGGCATTGATTGGCGGCCACTTCTTCCAGCAGGCGGATTTCGACATCAATACGGCCGGTCGCCATGTGCTGGATTTCAAGAACACCAGTACCATCGGGCATTTTCGCCATATCATCCTTGACGCGCAGGGACATCCGATTGTCGATGTGCAAGGCGGCATCCTGAGTAGCGAGATAAACCCTTTTTTCCTGCGGCATGGCCGCGAGGTCGATCTTCCTATCGGCCATTATCGCCTGCTGACCGAACTGGATTCTCCCTTCTTCCTGGCCGACCCGCAACCCTATTTGGATACACTGGATACTTATCGGCAAACGATCAAACCGGGGAACGCCCTGACCTTGCTTTGCCTGGGCATGTTTCTGGGCTTGATGATCTATTATGCGGCGCTGGCGTTTGCACGCTGGAGCTTGTCTGCGGCGATGTACTCGATCTTTATTCTCGGCAACCTTCTGTATAACGGCACTGCGCTGCTGGTATTTACAGAGTTGTTCGATATGCACCGGTTTTATCTGGTTAGCGTTCCTATCCTGTTTTCCAATTGCGCCTATATCCTGTTTGTGATGTCTTTGCTGGAAATACGGCATAGCACCTATCCGCGCCTATACAATGCCGGTGCAGCGGTGTTGGCCTTGTTGGGCGGGCTGATAGTGCTGGCGGCGGTTATGCCGCACTGGTCGTTGGAAATAGATCGTTACGGTGTCTTTTTGTTTCTGATTTATGGTTTGGCGGTCGGTATTGTGCTCTCGCTTGAGGGTAACGTCATTGCGCGGCTTTATCTGTACGCCATTGGGACGTTTTTTGTGTTGGGAATCACGGCGATTTCGGTCAGCAGTCTCAACTCTTACGGCCTGTATATTGAACACATGGGGCTTTTAGCGGTGTCGGTAGAGGTCATGCTGCTGGCGCTGGTGTTGTCTTACCAGTTTGCCCAGCTTTATCGCGATAAGAAATATGCGCTGGAGTGCATGGAACTCAGCGACCGCATTGCCCGTACCGATACTCTGACCGGCCTGCCCAACCGTGTGGCGCTGGATTTGGCGCTGGAAACCTTGCCGCAGCATGGCAGCCTGACGTTTATCGATATGGACGGCCTCAAGTTTTATAACGACCGGTTCGGGCATGAGCGCGGCGACGAATTGCTACGTGCGTTCGCCCGGCACTTGAGCGAGCGTTTGGGCGTTAAGGCGCAAGCGCATCGTCTGGGTGGCGACGAGTTTGCCATTACCTGTGAATATGGCGATGTGACATGGGTCGAGAGTATGTTGACGCAGGCTGTCGAAGATTTGGGTGACAGCGGGTTTAAGTCTGCCGGCGCGAGTTCAGGCTCGGCGCATGTCCACGAAACCCCGGATAAAGGAAAACTCCAGCACATGGCCGATTGTCGAATGTATGAAAATAAGCGCCGCAACAAGCGGAGCCGCAATGAAGATCAGGAAGCATTTTTAACATAACCAACGAGGAGAAGAACAATGCAGCGTATTTATGGTTTGGTCTGGCCGATCATATTATCGGTCATGCTACCGCTGGTGGCGGCGTGGTTTGCCTATCCCGAAACCCATTTGCCGCCCGGCTTCGGCGTATTTCCGCCGCTTTTGGTGGCGGAAGCGCCCGGTTTCAACCTGATAATCTTCGTTGCGCTGGCGCTGGTGGAAGCCGCGGTCGTCCTGTTTCTGCTGTTCCCTCAATGGTTCGGCTTTACCCTACTGACTCCGTCGCCCAAGCCGACTGCGGCGGCGTTTCCGGTATGGTTCTGGTTTGGTGCGGCGCTGACGCTGTTTTTCTGGTGGTTGATGTGGACACGGGTCACGCCCTTTGGCGACTTGGTGTATTACGCCTTCACGCCTTTGTGGTGGGGCTTCATCCTGACGTTGGACGGACTGGTATATCGTCGTAGCGGCGGATATTCGCTGCTGGCGGCGCGGCCTAAAACCCTGTTCATCAGTGCGGCGGTCTCGATAGTCGGTTGGTTCTATTTCGAGTATTTCGACTATTTTGCGTTGGGAAACTGGTATTACCCTAACACCGCCGACGGTGTGATGCCGCTTAGTCATGCCACTGTCGTGCTATTGTTTCTGACTGCCTATACCACGGTCTGGCCTGCCATCTTCGAGTGGTATACCCTGCTTAACACTTTTCCCGGCTTGGTCGGCCGTTATAGTAACGGTCCAAAAATGGCGCTGCCGGGCGGGCTCTTGCTTTGGGGCGGCTTCTTTTTGATCTTCATCTTGGTGTTCTTTCCCTACCCGCTGTTCTGGGTGTTGTGGATCGGGACGCTGGCGATCTTTTCCGGACAACTGCTCAGAAAAGGTATATGGAATCCGTTCACCGCAATGGCGGAAGGCAACTGGAGCCCGGCCTTGCTGGTGGCGCTCAGCAGTCTGTGCAACGGATTTCTCTGGGAATTATGGAATTGGGGCAGCAACGCCAATCCGGCATTTCCGGCAACCAACCCCAATTACTGGATATACGACATTCCCTACGTCAATGTCATTCACATCTTTTCCGAAATGCCGTTATTGGGGTACATGGGCTACATGCCTTTCGGTATTCTGGTTTGGGTGGTGTTCATCTGGCTGGGAGCGTTGTTCGGATTTGACACCGCGCTACTCAAGGACGATCAGGGCAAAGGCTGATAATCATTATCCAAAGACGGAAATCAGAATCAAATTGGCTAAGTATGGATACAAATAAACAAACGATTAAAAGTCTTTTATTCACCACGAAGACACGAAGGACACGAAGAAATATCTTCGTGGTGATAATCTTTCAAGATTTCTTAAACGTTTTTTTGGGCTACCAGCGGCGGCTCAACATGAGATGCAGGAATAACGCTTCGTTCCTGACTTCGGCATTGCCGAACAGGGGACTGGTGTAGTTCTCCTTGACCGGCAGCATATACTCTACGCCCCCGGTTAGCCGCCATTGCGTAGTGATCTGCCGCGCAGCGCCCAGTGTAATGTGCTGTTCGAGGATTCCCGCCAGCAATGGGCTGGAGTTTTGCGACGGGATCGGGTTCTTGCCATAGTTGTGCCCGGCGTAGATCGTGGTGAGTTCGTTCCAGTTGTAAGCCAGCCCGGAGGCGAACACCCACTGGTTTTTCCAGTCGCCGGCCGTCACGATTTGATAGGCTGCCGGTGCCAAGGCACTCTCAGGATCGGTGGCGCGTAAAGTGACGGACTTGACCGCGTCGGCCCAGTTGATCCAATTGACTTTAAAAGATAACAGCCAGGCATCGACCGGCTTGAACGCCACCCCCAACGCAACTTCGCGCGGCAGCGCCAGACCCGTCACGCTGGCATTGCGATACTTGACCACACCCAGTCCCATCCCGGAGTAATTGGCATCAAGCTCGCCGTCGGTCAGCGGCAACTCGGTCTTTTCCGTGTACGCCGCCGCCAGTGTCAGGGACGGGTTGACGCGATACTGCACCCCCAACTTGAATCCCACCTTCAGCGCTGAGGCATCGTCGAGCTTATACCCTGCAAACGGGGCTGCGCCGACCGAGGTATCGGGGAAAAACTTCTGCTTTACGCTGGCATAAATGACCGCCAAACTGGCTCCCACCGACCAGGCGTCGTTGATTTTGCAGCCTACTCCGGGGATTACTTTGGCGATGCCGAACAGCGAACTCATGTCGTCGCGGTTGCCGAATGCGGTGTTGATGTCTTTAAACACCCCGCCTGCGCCGCCTTGGCTGAACAAACCAACCCCTGCGGTACAAGGCACCGAATCAAGCGATGCGGCATAACCGCCGCCGCCCAGAAAAGTGTATTCATTGTCGGCGTGCTTTTCGTTGCCGAAACTATCCTTGTGCGTAAGGTCAAAGGTGCGCAGCCCCGAGGCAAAGCCGTCGAACGCCTGCCCATGAATCTGCGTCAATCCCGCCGGATTGGTGTTGAGAGCGCTGGTATCCCGCGCCACCGCAATATCGGCCCCTCCCATCAGTGTCGATTCGGTTCCGAAGCCGATCAGGTTGATACCGTTGGTGGCAAACGCCAGCGGATTGAATAGCGCAAACAGTAACGCCACGCCGGATAAGCGTGTGAATAAGTGCATGATCAATGTTCTGTAATTATTATTGTTGTTACCAGTGTAGTTTAAAAATTACATTTATTCGACTAAATCCACCCGAACATTGTCAGCAAATAATTACAATATATTAAGGAAGGGTTAATATATCAGCTACCTTAGCGGTTACATGCATTAATTCCATACCTTCAAGCAAAGCTTGAGAGTCCACAAATCTACTCCATCCGAGAACCCCGCATAGTGAGGTTTTTTTATGTCTGCAATAAAGAGCAACAACAATGAAAATAACAAGCGCCTGCGAAGAATTCCTCAGCCACTGCCGCGTCGGTAAAAATCTTTCCGAGCATACTTTGCGCGCCTACAACATCGACTTGAACGAGTTTTCCGCCTTCTGCACCCAAACAACCGCCATAGCCGACTGCGACCGGCACATACTGCGCAATTATTTAACTTACCTATTCGACAAAAAGAACCTGAAAGAAACCAGCATCAAGCGGCGCATGGCCTGCCTGAAAGCCATGTTTCATTGGCTGGAAAGCGAAGAGCTTCTGGCGAATAATCCTTTTCACAAATTCAAAGCCCCGATCAAATTGCCGAAGCGGCTACCGCGCAGCTTGGCGGCACACGAGTTGCGCTCTCTGTTAACCGCGCCATTGGCGGAGCTGGGCATCAAAACGCCCGGCGAAGTGGAAAGTATTACCGGCAACCTGAGTCGTAAACAATTCAACCACATCACCTGCCTGCTAACCGTTGAATTATTGTTTTACACCGGCATGCGTATCGGCGAACTGACGCAAATTCTCCTGAGCGATATAGATTTACAGGATTCCATCATTAAAATCACCGGCAAAGGTAATAGGGAGAGGCGGGTCTTTATCAACGATTCCGAGTTAACTCGCTTGATTGAAGTTTATATCCATTTGCGACCGCGATATAACCCCAAAGACAAACATCTGTTTATCACCACCCACGGCAACCCGGCATCTCCGCAGTTTTTACGTAAGCTTATTGCTCGGAGTGCCGAACAGGCCAGCATGGAACGCCATATCACTCCTCATATGTTGCGGCACAGCACTGCCACGCATCTGCTGGAAGCCGGAGTAGACATCCGCCATGTGCAAAAACTGCTAGGACATAACAGTATCTCCACTACCGAGATTTATACGCAGGTTAGTGATAATAGTTTGAAGGAGGTGATTTGTAAGGGGCATCCTAGGAGGAAGATGCTTGAGGACTGATAACTAGGAATTATTGATGGATTCATTTGATCTGTTGCTAAGTAAGCATCACGACCTCGACTTTGCTATACGTGATCGAAAAGGAAAAATTTTTTATTCTGACTGGAACTGTAGCCACCCATTTGTAGATGCGTATTTGCAAGATGTAGATGAACGTCTGACGAAAGAGTCCGACATTCACCTTTATAAGTTCTATGAAGATGCTGATGATGTAGTTTCACTAATCTCAAAATTTCATTTAGACAATGAACAATTAAGTTATTCAAATGAGTGCATTCTCGCTGGAGATGGATCTACACCACTAATTTCGAGTTTCTGTATTTGGTTATATGAGCAGGGAGTTAGAGAAATTTTCTATGTACCCCCGCTTTATTACACATTTTATTATTTTGCTAAGCTGTTTGGATTTACCTTACGGCCTATTTCAGATAGACATTCTTTTGAAAAAGATTTTCAATATAACCTTCCCAAAAAACACTGTTACTTAATAGTTACTGATCCTATTTGGTATGCCGGTATTCGTCATAAAAAGGAGTTCATTTACGATTTAATGCAATGGCAACTAAAAACTGAATCGTTTATATTTGTTGATGGTTCATTCCAATACTGCCACTGGGATGGAAGGCACAATGAACTAACAGCATGTTTTGCCCCTGAACGAACAGCAAGACTTATATGTCCAACGAAGACTCTTGCTATTCATGGCTTTAGATTTTCATATTTACTTCTTCCTACTTGGATGCGTAATAATATTCGTTATATATTTTCTAATTCACACGGTGCAACTACAGCTCATAGTATCCGATTTGCTGAGCAGGCTATGAAAATACTAAATTCGAAGTCATCTAATTCAGAGCTTATGAAATATATTGAAAACAGGTATCAATTTTTATTAAATGATGGCTGGATAAAAAATCAATTTAAACCAGATTCAGGATATTTTATATTTGCCGAACCAACAGAAAAATCATTAGTGTATCCACAGTTGTCTATGGGCGGTGATTTTTTTGACCAATCTCGTTACAAAAAATATGTTCGCTTCAATTTACTAGCTCCTGATATGTATAAATATATTTATTCAAAAAAAGCGTGATATATTTACAACTATTCAGCGTATGTTTCCCTATGATCAATAGAACAGGGATCTGACGAATTTAAACGGATTTTTAAAAGATGGAGCCAAGTTTGTTTTTCGCTTTTTAATCAGTGTGGATCAGTTTAATCCAGATTAAATTTATCTATATTATTAATTTATATGTATTTTATTGATCACTTTCTAGAATATTAGAATTGTCTATCGTTATCTCTAATTTTGCATTATCCTCCATTTCTAGTACTTTTTCGGAGCATTCATTTCGTGCAAACTCGATTATTTTCCTAGAAATCTCAGTGTCATCAGCTCCTTTAAGAGCATTTATTGTATTTTGTTTTACCTTTGTTAACTGATTTGTGTTTTGTTGGTTATTTTTTAAAGACATATCAGCTATATTTTTTTTTATATCAACAATATGTTTAGTAATGCCACTAACTGTTTTTGTTGTTACCTCGACCCCTTTTAAAAATGAAAGAAGTGCTAAACAATAAATCGGAAGCTGTAATGATGCTTGAGATAGTATCTCAGATACTATCTCAGTAGAGCCATGATTAATTCTATATTGAATTAAGCTTTTTTTAATATTACAATAAGATGCAATATAATCCTGTATATACTGAACTTGGCTTTCTGAGTAATGCCCTGTAAAATACAGTATAGAAGACTTCACGACATTATCATTTGTATCCTTTAATGAAAACATCTTCAATTCAATTTCTGAAATACGATCAGCATACATTAAACGTATTGTCATAATTAGAAGTACAAGCTCCGTATAAAGCCCTCTATTATTACTATTAGAATGTTCTATTTTTTTTGTAATAATAATTTCTAACCTCTTAATTCCCAATGGAGATACATTCATATAGCTAATATATGTACTGCATATAAGTGATAAATATTTTATTCTTAGGAGATATGCTCTGTTTGAATTAACTAATAATTGTTCAACTATTTGAGATGATATATTTATAAAGTCATTAGTAAGTAGTTGATTCGAAAAAAATAATCGAGACATGTAGACAAATAAATCTTTTGTTTTATCTGTAATATCAATTTTCACTAATGTTTTAATGCCAAAATTTCTATCAATTACAGATCCCAACTCTATATCATTATCAAATTCACAATCATTAAACATATTAAATTGAACGCTCTGATTATGTAATCCAGAAAAACTAGAGCTATCAAGCCGACATCTTGTAAAAGAGCAAAGGTTGATAGTTGTATGATTAAAGATAGAGTTATTAAATTGGCAAGAAGTAAATTCTGACTCTATCCACTCACCATTAGAAAACTGACAATTTATGAATACACAGTTTATAAATTTCGAGTACACAAGATCACTACTTGTAAGATCACAATCAAGAAATTGACACTCTTGAAACGTTGCTTCTCGCATTTCAGTATGTCTAATTTCTTTAGATTGAAATAGGCATCCCTTAAGAGATGCGCCATTCAAGAACTGATGATTCAGATTATCGTCATTAAAATAATATTCCTCTAGATCAATCCCTACGTAGGACTTTTGCTTTTCTAAGGAGCTTGTATTAATTAAGTTCTTAGGGGAAAGTAGTGTGAGTTTATACATCAATAATTCCTAGTTATCACTCATTATAGTCGCGGTCACCCTGCCACAAACAGCCGGGTAACCTCTTTTAGCATTTAATGCCCAGCCATCCCCGCATCCCGCTTTTTAAACTGAATAACCTGCATCATCCCCATATCCTCATGCGACAACAAATGACAATGCAACACCGTCTTACCGTCGAAATCTTCATAACGGGTCAAAATGGTTTGCGGCTGGCCGTATTTCACCAGCAGACTGTCGCGCCACAGGGTTTCCGTGTTGCCGAGCGGGTCGGTGCGGGTGGTCTGGAAGTCGTTGGTGT
>Ga0208510_100326_pt1 | contig 17986 bp, 15 predicted proteins | sample LakWasMet33_HOW6_2_FD_183875 | JGI IMG/M metagenome (GOLD analysis project Ga0208510, IMG submission 183875) | Freshwater sediment methanotrophic microbial communities from Lake Washington under simulated oxygen tension - Sediment Metagenome... | ecosystem: Environmental > Aquatic > Freshwater >...
GTCATTTTTTCGGGTTCGATTTTATAATCTTTAACATCCTGTTCTTGCTGCATTTGCTCCAACACGGCTTGCTCGTATTGTTGTTTGTCGGCGCAAGCAGTGAGCGATAAAGCAATAATGCAGATGAGTAATGGTTTCTTCATGGATGTTTCCGTTGGTTGAGTTGGTGTTAGGCAGAGTTTTTATTATATCCCCACCTCAGAAATAGCAAGGTTGCTATGGATTTTCCAATTCTTGCATTGCTTGCGTCACCCAGGCTTCGGCTTCGGCATTTATATCAGCAGCCTTACGGCCTTTACTGATGATCGGCGGGCCGATTTTGACAGTAATAGTGCCCGGATATTTTAAAAAACTGTAACGAGGCCAATAGGTGCCGGCATTCAAGGCGATGGGTAGTACCGGATAGCCGGATTTATGGGCCAGCATGGCACCGCCGGCACTGAATTTTGTTTCCGTTTTGGGCGCAATGCGCGTTCCTTCGGGGAAAATCACTACCCATAAGCCACGCTGCAAACAGTCCGTACCTTTAGTTAACAAGATGCGCATGGCTTCACGCTGATTTTCCCTGTTAATGGCAATAGAGTCCGATGCGGCCAATGCCCAGCCCCAAATCGGAAACCATTGTAAGGATTTCTTTAGCAAGGTGGTTTGCATCGGCAAAATGCTTCTTAATGCCAACGTTTCCCAGGCTGATTGGTGTTTACAGAGCACAATGTAAGGTTGATTTGGTGCAATGTGCTCGCGGCCTTCGACGACATAGTCAATCCCGCAAAAAAACTTACTCATCCACACGACTAGGCCGCACCAAGCTGCGCCGAGTTGATAGCGCACCTTTAGAGAAAGCGGTAACGCCAACAAAATCAATATGCCGATGATGGTGGCGGATGTAAATATACAAACAAATAACAAGGCGGAACCGAGATAAACCCGTAAGGTTTTTTCTCTGTTTACGTTAGCTGGCTTGTTCATCGATAGTCTCAAAAACGGCTGTGTTATGTGGTTGGGAGGCTAGCATTTGAAAATCCCCCATTTGAACAATGGGGGTAAAAAATTAGGCCTGCAATTTAGAAATATCGGCACAAGTTAAAAACTGGTCCGATAAGAAATTAAGCAAGGCCAAACGATTGGCGCGTAATTCAGCGTCATCAGTCATCACCATGACATGATCAAAAAACGCATCGACATCGTTACGTAACGCCGCCAAGCGATTCAACGTCGCTTGATAGTCGCGTTCTGCCAACAACGGCTGAATGTCTTTGGCGGCTAATTGTGCCGCAGCCAGAAGTGCCAATTCTTGCGGCTCAACCAATCGATCAATCAGGCCGCCGATGTTTGCCGCCGCCGGTGTGTCAGATTTTTTCAGGATATTGCGAATACGCTTGTTGGCGGCCGCCAGACTGTCCGCTTCAGGCAGTTGTCTAAAGTCTTTAACCGCTTGCAAACGTTGAATAAAGTCCAACGGTTGGGTCGGATTAACAGTGAGCACAGCATCAAATTCATCAGCGCTGTAACCTTGATCCAGACAGTAACCTTTCAGGCGATCGAAAATAAAATCAGTGACAGAGTTACGAGTAGCTTCAATATCAAACTCATGAGTAAACAACGACAGCGCAACATCAATGCTTTCGGGTAGATCAAGCACCAAGTTATTTTCAATAACGGTACGCAATGCGCCCAGCGCAGCCCGGCGTAATGCATAAGGATCTTTATCGCCGGTCGGTATTAATCCGGCGCTGAAAATGCCGGTCAAGGTGTCGATCTTTTCGGCAATGGCGAGCACGACGCCGATTGCGCTAGTGGCGACAGGACTGCCGGATTGCTTGGGAAAATATTGCTCTTCAAGCGCCCAAGCGACTTCAACCGGCTCGCCATCGGCCAGCGCGTAATAACGGCCCATCAAACCTTGCAGATTGCCGAACTCGCCGACCATTTCTGTCATCAAGTCGGTTTTGGCCAGCAATGCTGCGCGCTTGGACAGTTCAACATTGAAATTGAGCTGCTTGGCAATGCTTTCCGCAAGCTTTATAACGCGGTGGGTTTTGTCGCTAATGGTGCCCAGTTTTTCTTGGAAGACGATAGTGGACAAACTTTCCACTCGGTCTGCCAGGGATTTTTTTCTATCCTGTTTCCAGAAGAATTCCGCATCGGACAGCCGAGGCGTCACCACGCGCTCGTTACCGCGTTGGATTGATTCGGGATTGCTGCTTTCGATGTTGCTAAAGGTAATGAAGTGGGCTAACAAGTCACCTTTGGCATTCTTAACCGGAAAATATTTCTGGTTGGTTTGCATGGTGGTGATCAGCACTTCGGCCGGCAGCTCAAGAAAGCGAGTATCAAAACTACCGGTAATCGGCACCGGCCACTCATTTAATGCGGCAATTTCTTCCAGTAAATCCTCTTCTATATGCGCCAAACCGCCTACTGCAGAGGCTGCTTGATTTGCGGTATCGCGGATTAAGATAAGGCGTTGCTCAAAATCGGCAATGACTTTGCCTTGTGTATACAGAATGTCTGCGTAATTTTGCGGCTGGGACAGCGTTATCTCTTGCGGCGCATGAAAACGATGGCCTTGAGTAGTCGCACCGGTTTTCAAGCCTAAAATTTCCGTGTCGATTACCGCATCGCCATACAGTAATACCGCCCAATGTACCGGCCTGACGAACTCGGTCGTATTGCTGCCCCAGCGCATTCTTTTTGCGATAGGTAAATCGGCAATGCTTTGACGAATAATCTCAGGAAGCAACTGCTCGGTAGCCTGACCTTTAACCTGCTGCGTAAAACTCAGCCATTCGCCTTTATCGGTTTTTAGCCGTTCCAATTGCTCGAAACTGGTGTCGCAACTGGTCGCAAAACCCAGTGCCGCTTTACTCGGGCTGCCGTCCGGGGCAAAGGCAGCTTGCAGTGCAGGGCCGCGTTTTTCTACCGTTTTATCAGGCTGTGCGGCCGACAGGTTTTCGATCAACACCGCCAAACGCCGGGGCGTCGCGTAAGCCATGCTGGCGCTGAAAGTGAGCTCTGCAGCATTAAGCCCTTGAACAATATTGTTCAGTAAGGCATTGCTCAACTTCAGCAGGTTTTTTGGCGGCAGTTCTTCTGAACCTAGCTCGAAAAGTAAATGTTTTGTTTCTGGCACGGTGTTGTTTCCTAAATTGAAAGACGTTTCAGCTCGTTGCAAGCACAACGCAAAGAAGCAGGTGCATTTTTTGGCAACCCGTTAGAACAGATTTCATTTTTTAATTTCTTCGCAAATTCTGTAGGTTTGGCGTTTTTATAATGACTTTTATAATCCATGACCTTGGTTTGATCATCTTTAACTTCGACATTAATATCACCTGTTTCAATATAATGAAACCATGACTCAATATTGCGGATAGGTGAAAATATTAAAATAGATTCATCAACCGATGGTAAATGTTTTTGATATAAATGCTTAGCGTTATTTTTAGTATCATCGTCAATGATAACTACCAAAATATAATCCAAGTGATTTACTTTGCTACGAAAAGCTTTAACTTCATTTTCATAATTAGCTTTTACATATTCTGCACCTGATCCTACGCTGCGACCTTTAGGATTAAATTTTCCTTTAATTTTTCTATTACTGAAGCCTAGCAATTCAAAATATTTTCTAGCAAAATGATAATGAACAGTATCCTCACACAAAATAAATACTTGTGCTTTATTGTTCATATATCCAGCCTCGGTCTATTAACTCGGCAATAGAAAGACCGCTTTTATCTTCATGGCTAATTTTTTGTACTCGAGTTAAGTTACTTTCTCTAGTAAACCAATAACCCGAGTCATTCGCCAATAGATTAATAATTTTTGGATGGTGCGAAATTAACAACGCTTGTAAATTTCTTTCAGTACATTGATCGTAAAGAGTATCAAACCAGGGCTGAATTTCCGGCAAAGCTAAAAAATTTTCCGGTTCGTCAATGCAGATGAACGAATTTTCTGGCACACAATAAACTAAGGCATAAAGAGAAATTAATACTTTTTGCCCCTCGGATAATTCATTGAAGTAATAACTAATGATGTCTTTTTTAGATGCTTCATTCTCAAAATCTACTTGTAATACTTTGGCTTGACCTGCTTGTTCAATTTTAAAGTAATCAAACCCTGGTAGAACATCGCGCATTGCTTTTTCAAAAATTGAAATTCCGCGCCTATTCTTTTCATTCAAATGAGCGAACCATTCCGCATAGTTTGAAAAACCAGCCTTAATTTCTGAATTAGCTTTGTTAATGGTAGAAACCATTTCATAAGGATTAATGCGGACTATATAAAAAGTATATAGGTAGTTAATAAATGGTTTAGCGGGAAAATACCTCATTATGCATGAACGAGTTTTATCGAATGTAAACTCTTGTTCATCATTCGCAGAAAGGACTGTTTTTTTATCCTTGGATTGAATCATTAATAAGGAGCTAATGCTTAGGGCTTCCTCCTTAATGGTGAATTCCCTATCTAAGTTAGAAAACTCGATGATTAATTGATAGTTAAACGCCAACTTGCCAATATCAATATCAAATTCGAATCGAAGATCTGTTTTTTCTATAAGATTGGGTTTTAACCAACGAGGTAGATCATTAAAGTCAAAAATATTTTCAATTTTTTCCTCATCAACAATTACGCCTCGTAACTTTGCCAAAACCTCAAAAACCGTTGATTTGCCTGCGCCATTGGCACCTAAAAAAAGACTAATGTCCTTGTCAAAGTTAATTTCAAAATTAACTAAGGATTTGTAATTGTGAACATAAAGTCTTTTCAACATGGCGATTGACCTGTTTAATTATTTTGGCACATCGGAAAACCCAACGATTCCCGGCGGGCGTAATAGGCCTCGGCAACGGCTCTGGACAGGGCTCTGACTCTTAATATATAGCGTTGGCGCTCGGTGACCGAAATGGCGTGGCGGGCATCCAGCAAGTTGAAGGTGTGTGAGGCTTTCAGTACCATTTCATACGCAGGCAGCGGCAGATTAACTTCAATCAGCTTTTGACATTCTTGTTCGTAGGTATCAAAGCAGCCGAACAGGAAATCAACATTGGCATGTTCAAAGTTGAACGCCGACATTTCCACTTCGTTCTGATGGAAAACGTCGCCGTAAGTGACGGTGCCGTGCGGGGTTTTGGTCCAGACCAAGTCATACACGCTCTTAACACCCTGCAAATACATGGCAATGCGCTCTAGGCCGTAAGTGATTTCACCGGTCACCGGCCGACATTCCAGGCCGCCGACTTGCTGGAAATAAGTAAACTGGGTGACTTCCATGCCGTTTAGCCACACTTCCCAGCCCAAGCCCCAAGCGCCTAAGGTTGGCGATTCCCAATTGTCTTCGACAAAGCGAATATCGTGCTCGAGCAAGTCAAAACCCAAATGGCGCAACGAACCCAGATACAACTCCTGAATGTTGTCAGGCGACGGCTTCAGCATTACCTGAAACTGGTAATAATGCTGCAAGCGGTTCGGGTTTTCGCCGAAACGACCGTCTGTCGGCCGCCGTGACGGCTGCACATAAGCGGTATTCCAGGGCTCAGGACCAATGGCGCGTAAGAAGGTGGCGGGATGAAAAGTCCCCGCGCCGACTTCCTGATCTAACGGCTGCAACAAAATACAGCCTTGAGCTGACCAGTATTCCTGCAAGGCAAGAATAAGTCCCTGAAACGTTGATATATCGTGGGTTTTATTCGACACGGCGGCTACAAGAGGCAATAAAAAGGGCCCCAATTATAGCTTAAAAATGTTGGCGAAGTAGGGTTTGGCTAGTTGGCCTTGCGTGTTTGAAATTTTGGCTAAAACATTACTTCCTGAAATAAGGAGTGGCATGAGTTTTAAATGCTGCTCAACCAGGAATGTTGATTAAGTGCCAGTGTTTGTTGATCGGCTGTTTGTTTATCAACAGTGTTAATGCATTTCTTCAACATAACCAGGTCTAGGCAGTTGTAGGAATGCCTAATGATTCAGATATTAGTGTAAGGTTTTAGTTTGCGAACAATGCTTGGCATTAGTATTGCTTTAGACCTTTCTTAAGTGAATATATCAACTACCAAATGTTTTCACGGCACTTAGTACGGCAGATCAATTTACTCGGTGTCAAAATTTATGGTTGATACCTAATTTTCCTAAATGCTGACCGGACAACCGGAAGCCAGTGCGTCTGAATAAGATCACTGGCTTTTTTGGGCCTGACTTTGCCAACAGCTCTTTGACGAAGCTCAACCATAAGTGTGGTCTATGGACAGGAGAACGGGCTTTGGGAAGGCTTTAGCTTCAACCGATTTATATAAACTGAGTGTCTTGAATTACCAAGCAAGCACTCTATTCAATGTGAGGAACACAGATGACTTTATTGGTAGCGTATGATGAAACGGAATCACGATCGCTGACACACTCGGTGCGCGCATCGGCCTTGGTATTTGAAGATCCTGTCTCCCGTCGGTTGTTGGACCAGATTGAGCGCATAGCGCCCAGTGACGCGACGGTGTTGATTATTGGTGAAACGGGCACTGGTAAAGAGCTGGTTGCCAGGCATATTCATGCCTTGAGTAAACGCAGCACTAATATTTTTGGCGCCTTGAATTGCGCGGCATTAAGTGAAAACCTGATTGAAAGCGAGTTGTTCGGTCATGAAAAAGGCTCGTTTACCGGTGCACACATTGCGAAGTCAGGCTGGTTTGAAACTGCTAACCGTGGCAGCTTGTTCCTTGATGAAGTGGGTGATTTGCCGATTGGTTTACAGGTGAAATTGCTGCGGGTGTTGCAAGAGCGGGAGGTTGTTAAAGTCGGCTCCCGGCAGCCGGTGCCGGTCGACGTGCGGATTATTGCCGCAACCAACGTTAATTTAGAAGAGGCGGTAGCAGCGTCCCATTTTCGGGCCGATTTATATTACCGGTTTAATGTAGCAACTATTCATCTGGCACCTTTAAGGGAACGGCCTGGGGATATTTTGCCGCTGGCCAGACATTTTCTTACTATCTACGGCGAGCGCTTAGGTTACGGTGAAGTTAAGCTATCACCGGCCACTGAATTAACGTTGCTGAATTATGATTGGCCGGGCAATATTCGCGAATTGGAAAATGCCATCCACCGCGCACTACTGGTATGTCCTGGTAATCGCTTGCGACCAGAAGATTTTAAGTTGTCATCAAGCTTCCGGCATGTGGAAACGGGGCATTCGGTATCAACCAGCACTTTAGAAACCGCTTTGTTAAGGCTATGCGAACAAGCACCACCTAAGCTGTTTGAGATCATCGAAGAAACTGTAATTCGCACCACCTTTGAATTTTGTGAAGAAAATCAGGTGCAGACTGCCAAGTTGCTGGATATTAGTCGCAATGTGCTTAGACACAAGCTGGAGATTTACGGGATGCTACCCAATGGTCAACGCAAAGTGCTTGCCGATAAAGAGGAGTTTCGCGTTAGTCGTCGGGCTTAGCTGCTTGCTTAATCGAAACAGCCCGGACCCGCCAATTATTGGCGGGCCCGGGCTGTTTTGACTTGTTTAAATCCTTAAACTTAGCTGATATAAAACTGCCGCATCATGTCCATGCCTTCGTGCTCGAGATTATGGCAGTGGTAAAGGAATAAGCCTTTGTAATCTTGAAATGGTTTAACGATTTCAACTTCTTCGCCCGGCATTACCAACACAGTATCTTTCCAACCGCTGTCGATAAAACCATCTTTAACGGTTTCATATCCCGGCGAACCCATGCTGGATATTTTTCTGGATAGAATCTGGTATTGCTGGCCGTGTAAATGTATTGGATGGGCCATAGTCATCATCATACCGCCACCCATGCCGCCCATCATTCCTCCGGCTTGCCCTGACGCCTCGGGCTTTTTATCGTCGCCGTGTTGCATGCCGATCATTTCTCCCGTGCCACCGGATTTGCTCTCGGCTTTGTCGCCGTGCTCCATTTTTTGTTCCCCGCCGTGGGCATGGAAAATTTTGATCTTTTTAATCGATCCCAATTTTACTTTTTCAATGTCCATCACTTCGTCCATCGAAAACGGTTTGGTATTTAAGCGCATTGCCATGGGGCCTTCAGAAATAGCAATGGGAATCGGTTGGCCGGCGTTGTCGGTGTCGGCTGCGGTCAGGCGTTGAAAAGTGACTAATTTTGCCGGCAGCTTAGGCGAATCTGAGACTTTTTCAGTGACCTTAAAAGTGGCAAGCACAAACTTAGCGCCTTGGGCCAGACCATTCATCATGCCCATTCCGCCGCCGTGCATGCCTCCCATGCCCATTCCTTGATGTTCGCCGGCTTCCGTTTTGTTATTGCCGCCATGCTGCATGCCGCCCATCATGCCCATGCCGCGATGTTGCTCGCCGCCAGCCTCGGAATGTTGGCCGCCCTTGTGCATTTTCTCGTACATGGCGGGCATGGTGCCGGAATGCGGCAAGCTGAACATGACCAGTTTTGAACCCACTTCGCGGCCGGTAAAATCCAGCCACAAATCCACTCGTTCACCGGGAGCCAGCATGATGTACGGCCGTGTTTCCGGTTTTTCCAATAAGCAGGCATCAGTGCCGATGGCGGTTAATGGCGTACCGTCTTCCCAGCCTAATTTATAAATTCTGGAGCTTGAGCCGTTCAATGCACGAAACCGATATGCGCGGGTTTTTACTGCAAATTCGGCATCTTTTTTACCGTTTACTAAGATGGTGTCGCCCAAAAACCCCATCGTTCTTTCCATCATCATGCCATGCAAATACTGCAGCTGATTGTTGCCATCGAACGTCCGATCTTGAATGGCGAATGGCACGTCGTATTCGCCTCGGGGTAAATCCAAGGCTTTTTCATCATCATCGGAAACAGTAATCAAGCCCGCCAAGCCTCTGTAAACTTGCTCGGCAGTTAAATGGTGGGCGTGAGAGTGATAAAAACTGGTACCGGCGCGATTAATTACTTCAAATTCGTAAACAAATTTTTCGCCCGGATCGACGGTGTACATGGGATGTCCATCGCTGCTTTGCGGTACATGCAGGCCATGCCAATGAATAATGTGCGGCTCGGTCAGCTCGTTATTAAAATAAACCCTGACTTTTTGGCCTTTGACAAAATGCACAATCGGGCCTAGATGTGTGTCATGCAGTTGGGTCAAGGTGTCTTTTGGCCCTTTTAGTAGCTTGGCAAAATACTTTTGTACTTTGGTTTTGTTGCCTTCATCAAAGATGGAGATAAATGCATTTTGAGCGGTAAACTCAAGCTCGACATCTGCATTAAATCCTGGTGTCGGGCTGGTTTTAATTTGGCTGGATTCGGCCAATAGCACGCCCGGAAAAGCGGCAAGCGTGGCACCAAACAGGGAATACTGCAAAAACTGACGTCTATCGACGTTTTTTGGGGTTGTCATAGCGGCCTTCCTCTTTATAGTTATAATAATTCTAAGATTAGCTTTCGCTAATGCTTGAGAAATTACGCCTCCCCAAACCTTTTTTCAACCTACTATTTTGCTCTTGAATTAAGCGGTTCTTTCCAGCTGTAAAAAACTATAACTAAATGCTACCTGTGGATCGTTATCAATATCTTCGCGATTTAATTCCTGCCATTCATCTTGGTTGATTTCAGGAAAAAAAGTGTCACCCTCAAAAGCTGCATTAATTTGCGTTAAGTAAAGCCGGTCGGCGCGCGGTAATAACGCGTCATAAAGTGCCGAGCCGCCAATCACAAAAATCTCGTCGGCCTGCTGACAAGCGCTAGCCAATGCGCTATCAAGATCATTAACCACAATACAACCCGCTTGGCTGTAGTCAGGATTGCGACTGATGATGATGTTGGTGCGGCCGAGTAAAGGCCTGCCGATAGATTCAAAGGTTTTTCGGCCCATTACAATCGGCTTGCCCATGGTGATGCTTTTAAACTTTTTAAGATCAGCGGATAAATGCCAGGGCATCTGGTTGTTTAAACCAATCACCCGATTGCTCGCCATCGCGACGATAAGAGATATTTTCATTTTACTGATGGATTTGCTTTGTTATTCTGGAAAGACGTCAACTAAAGGCCCGCATCATACTATGAAAATACTGCTAGTTTTCACCGGTGGCACCATCGGCTCCACCGTGTCGGAAGGCACTATCGACACCTCCGGTAATGCGCCGTTCAAATTACTGCATTTGTTTGAGCAGCATTATCCCGAGCATCAACAATTGCATTTCGATACTTTGCAGCCACTGCAAATACTCAGTGAAAATCTCGCACCGACGGCATGGACGACCATTATTAAGGCCATTGAGAAAGCCGACCCAAGTCAGTATGACGGCATTATCATCACCCACGGCACCGATACGTTGGCTTATAGCGCCGCGGCGGTAAGTTTTTATTTCTACGCCCTGAAATTGCCGATTCTGTTGGTATCCAGCAATTATCCGCTGGATGATGAGCGCGCTAACGGTCTGGAAAATTTCATCTGTGCCATTGAGTTTATTCGCCAACAAATCGCTACCGGCGTTTATGTCCCGTATCGCAATCCGCAACAAGCCATGCAGGTGCATAAAGGCACTCGCCTGACGTGTTCGTTACAGTTAAGTGGGGATTTTTATAGTGTGCAGGGCAATAGCGCCATGCAGTTTGAACAGGGTACGTTTGAAAAAATAACGTCGATTCGACTTCGCTCACGGCAAGCCGTTAACCTGACTGGATTGAACCCTGCCGCGGTGAAGCCCAATTTTTCCGACCAAATATTAATGATAAAACCGTATCCCGGCTTGGATTATCGGCACTTCAATTTGAGTCAAACTGACGCAGTGTTACACGATCTGTATCACTCCGGCACCGCCTGCGCGTCCTTGCAATGGGGTGAGCAACATTCGCTGCTTGAATTTATCAAGCGCTGTAAGGCGGAAAATGTCGCTATTTATCTGGCCCCGGCAATTCACTCGCCTGATGCTTATCAAAGCACACTAACCCTGTTGGAACACGGCGCGCAGATGCTCTGGAATATGTCGATTGAAGCCGCTTATGTAAAACTAGCGCTGGCGTACGGTAATTTTACTGATCAGCAACAAATCTTGGCTTTTATGGAAAATGATATTGCTGATGAGCATATCGGCTGAGGGGAATGCCTAACCGTGACTACCTTGGCTTGCTACTCAATTTTCAACGCAATAAAAAACCCGGCACATCAGTCCTTGATGCGCCGGGTTTTTTAAGGCTAACTTTTTTGCTGTTATGCCGCCATTTTGCGACGACGCAGACCAACAAAACCCGCTAACGCACTGCCGAAAAGCCAAACTGCACCAGGAACAGGTACAGGAGATGTTGTAAGCTTTAATTTATAATTATCAACGCCTGTATTCCACTTTGAGAAATCAACGCCACCCAAATAAATGGAATAAACATGACCAGCCTGAGCAGTAAATGTAAAGTCAGTAGCACCAGTTACATGATCGCTGTAGCCGATATTAGTTAATCCGGCCGTTCCAAATGGGTTGCTTGCAGTATATGGTTTTCCAGCAACAGGATTGTTCCAAGCACCGTGATGGCTATAAGCACCAGTATTAGTGTCCATTCCATCAAAAACGGTAACACCGAAAGTACTAAATGTGCTTGGGGTTAGGTTGCCAAGAGTCGTTAAATTAATATGAACTTGTTGTGTCACATCTGACTTTACCAAGCCAATATCGGTTTGATGCTTCCAACCTGTCGGCGTAGCAGAGTTATCGCGCCATGCACCACCACCAGTATCGATTTCAGCAGAAGCACCATAACGCGCAAGTGAATCGGCTGCTGAGATTTCTGCAGAATCACCGGCACTGCTTAATTCAGCCGCCCAGTTAAGATGAGAAGAACCAACATAGTTGAACGGTCTAACATCACTATACAAACCGGTTGTTCCCAACCATGGCTGTAAGGCACCACTGTTAGTAGTACCATTAGTGTGAGTCCAACCATCAGTGGCAGTGCTAACCGCTGTAGTAAACGTGTTGTACATGGTGTTCGAAGCGAATGCAGTAGAAGCGCCTGCAGAAAGCGCAGCGCCAGCTAGTACCATCGTGACGGCTTTAGCCAATTTGGTTTTTGTCATTGTTTTTTCTCATTTTTATAAAATTACATATCCAGCGCGATGCCTGCTTTCGACTGCAGTCATAAATGAAACACTGGGGCCCTTCATTGATGAATTACGACGAAGGCAGCCCGGCCATCTTGGGTAAATTCAAGATCCGTGGCTTTCCGAGCCCGTCTCACAACGGGGGTGGCTTAAAGAGCTTGAGCTCTTGGGTTTCCCTGATAGCTAACTCTTCCTGAGGTCAAGTGGACATTAATGTTTGTGCCAAACTTGTCTAACTGCCAAATGAAAAGCACTACTCGTGCCAATGCTTATTTTTTTGAAAAATAGCATTAATTTACAATGATTTGTGATTCGTGGTGATTCAGGTCTGCCTATGCAATCGACACTGAATTTTTGAAGGGGGTGTGATATGGCTTATTTTTTAACGTTAAATAACATAGTTTAATTTAATTGCCGGGCTAAATTAAGGTGATTCCTTAAGGAGTGAGCGAATTCATATATTTCAAGCGGTATTAATAGCCGGTTTATCGAAAAACTTAATGAGCACGGTATTAAATAGCTAATCAATAACAATTGACGGCTCAATTCTATTTACAATAAAAACCCGGTGTATCAAGAAATGATGCGCCGGGTTTTTGTTTAACAGATAACTTCTATGATCTGTTATGCAACAATTTTGCGACGACGCAGACCAACAACACCTGCTAACGCACTGCCGAATAACCAGACAGCACCAGGCACTGGTACTGGTGAGGCAGTGATATTAGCTACATAGCTTTGAGAACCTACTGGTGAACCGGTAGGGCCATTGCCACCAATCCACAAGCTGTAATGTCCAGCAGTCAAACCGGTAAATAAATAGGAAGCTACACCGCCAGCTATCGTAGTTGATGCATGCCCTAAATAAGTCAGGCCAGTTGCTCCTAATGTTGTTGGTGCATCGGGATTGACGTTCCATGAGCCATGCTTGTTACCTGTGGCTGTATTTGCCCAACCACTGAATAGAGTAAAGCCAGGAGTAAAAGTAGAACTCTGAGACGCATCAGCAGCCACTTGAATCAACAGGTTGCCAGTTGTATGTAAGTCGATCAAACCGAAATCAAGCGCATTACCCCAGCTGCGAGTAGGGTTCCATCTGTTTGCTACTGTTTCAACCGCATAGGTGCTGGCTGCGCCTTCTTCTATAGCATTGGCTTTAGAGACCTCGTAAGTCGCATTAGGATTAATATCGTTATGGACATTTGCTACCCAAGTTACTGGCAATTTTCCGTCATAACTTGGTGCTCCGCCAGTCCATGGGCCTATTGCATTATTATTGGCTGTTGAAGCGCCTGTGTTATAAGACACATGTGCTTCCGCAGCAGTTGCACTCATCATCAAGGCAGTTACCGCGCCTGCTATAGCCAATTTTTTAAATTGAGTCATCGTTTTAGTTCCTAGTAGTTATTATGTTGATTAAGCACATTCTTGTGTTTGAGGAATGCACTCATAGCCCCCCAATATTGAGAGGACAACCCGGCTGTCTTGTTAGGATCAAGACCCGTGGCTTTCCGAACCCGCCTCGCGACGGGGGTGGCTTAAGAGCTTAAGCTCTTAATATTCCCTGACAGCTAACTCTTTCCTGAGGCAAGGGAATATTGATATTTTTCCCAAATTGTCTGCCTAATAAATAAAGCACGACTTGTGCCAATGGTGTGTTATTGAAAATATATTCAATATTTACAATGGCTTATATCAATTGGTTGGGATTGGTTTTTTGAGGAATTCCCCCTGAATCTTCAAATAGCGCGTGATATGTCCATTTTCATTGCGTTAAATAACACAGTTTAATTTACCAAGATCGGACATAAGAGCTCGGCGCTACATGAGCGTCACTGGGAATGCGGGCAAAGAAAGTGTACGAGAGGACGGTATGCATGGCGCAGCTGACGAACGCCAGACGGCAAGCTATTACGGTTAATTTCAGGCAATTCCTGCCCGAATGACGATGTTGGCTAGGCCAAAAGCATCTTGTTAATCAGGAAGAATTAACTATTCAGATTATGTTCAGTCGTTTGCTTTACGCTCAGCTTTCACGCTAGGGCTTAACGCTAATTGACGAGAATCTTCGCTCCTCTGGGTATGGGATAAACAAGGTTATACCAATTATCTAAAGCATTGCTTCATACATAGCCATTGTTAGTAGGAGTAAAAAATGCATCACCTTATCCAAACGCTTTTTCAGTATCGACTACCGGTATTATTAGCTCTGACGCTTCTGCTAATTATCGGTTGTAGCTCCTCTCCCAGCCGCGGTGCCAGTAAAATTGTCGATTTTCGTCAACGCGATTTAGCCAAAATCAGCATCGAACATATCCCGTCAACTGCGGTCGTGTCCCAGCCAATTCAGAATAACTACGCCTTGCTGTTGCTGGAAAATGCCATTCGCTTACAGCTAGCCGACGAAAATAGATTGCAAACCGACGATGGGATTCATTCGCTTAGGTTGCAACTGAAGATTTTGTCTTATCAAGACAATGTGTTGCTCGCGCAGGGCAAGCTTTATGATGACGACGAGTATTTGGTCTACAGCCAGGTCAAACGGCGTTTTGCAGCCAATGAGGATTGGGAAGAAGTGATGGAATTAGTCGCCGAGCAAATGTTGGATGAGCTGATGCTTAAAATGCGCGAGCTGCAACAGTCCGCGATCAGCGAAGCACCGACCAAGTATTTCGCTTACAGCAGTAGTTACGGCAATGTCAGAACATATAGCCCGACTATTTATAGCAGCAACTTAAGCTACAGCGATCCGTATTACAACAACTGGGGCTGGTGGCGTCGTCCGCGCGATGATCATCATCGGCATGAGCATGAGACTCACCGTCATGATGAGAAACATCAGGATCATCACTCCGAGAATCATCCTCGACGTCATTGGGTAGACAACGGCCCAATTATTAATCCGCATTTACCGGGCCCTGGCGACAAACCAAGACATGGCTCAAAGCCAAGTCGCCCTGGCTTAACACCTAGCCCTGCTATTTTGCCTACTAACAGCGTCGAGGCAGTGGTCAATCCGATTACTGACCCCAGTACCGGATCAATAGTTATGCCAATAGATACCACTACAGCTACCCCAACAGTTGGTAGCAGCACAGAGTTACCCGTCAACTCAAGTATTGATAGCAATGCAGGAAACACGGCTACCACGTCCGTTGATACCACTGGCTTTCCCCCTACATCTGTCCAGTCTAACAACGGCTCCGAGGTAATAGTCAAGCCAATTACTGAACCCAGTACCGGACAGGTAGTTCCCCCAATAAATGGCGGACCCACTACGACTAACCCAACTACTGACAACAGCACAGGAATTGCCACTCCGCCCGTTGGTACAAGCGTGGACACTAATTTAACGCCAAACTCAGGCTCAAATAATGGACCAGCAACCTTGCCCAGCTTAGATTCGGGATCGAGCACTCCAACAACACTTACCGATCCTAATATTGGAATATCCCAAGATCCAAGTACTGGCACAATCGCTATTGATCCTAGCATTGCACCTAGCGTTGGCAACAGTTCTGGCAGCAATTTAGGGGCAAGCTATGACAGCGGCTCAAGTTCAACGCCAAACAGTTCAACTAATACAGAAGACCCTGGTATAGGTTCTAGCGGCTCCATAACGGCGACGCAAAATAGCCGCATTGAGTCAGGTAGCACTGGAGCCATCAGTTCAGCACCTGCTTCCAGCTCCAGCAGTTCAAGTTCTGATTCCAGCCCAAGCTACAGCTCGGGTTCCAGTGTCGGCAGTTCTAGCATGGATAGCAATCCTAGCTATAGTTCCGGATCCAGCCCCAGCCCCAGCCCCAGCAGTTCAAGTTCTGATTCCAGCCCAAGCTACAGCTCGGATTCTAGTGCCGGCAGCGCCAGCATGGATAGCAGTTCCAGCTATAGTTCCGGATCAAGTTCGAGTAGTTCCAGTTCAAGCGCTCCTGAGCCAGCGCCAGCACCGCCGCCTCCACCGGCACCGGCACCGGCCCCAGAGCCTACTCCGCCGCCACCGCCTAAAAGCACACCGCCAGCAACTGACAATACCGCGACTCCGCCCAGTCCGTAATCGTTAGCACTGCAGGGTAATTGTGGTTTGCCTTCTCATCCACAATTACTCAATCCTTTGACAGACGAGGCCTAACGCGAATAATATGCTGGAAATCAATATGTATCTATTAAGGAGAAATAGCTGTGAGTCTTGTCTACAAAAATGAAAAACGACTATTCAATATCTTGCTGACCCTTTCGCTTCCAGTTTGGGGTGGGCTAATTATCGGGACAGCAGGAATAGCGCTGGTTTATATCCTCAGTTTTTTTGTCTTTTACCTATTCGCCCAAGCGGGATTTATCTCTTACCTAAAAGGCACTGCGGTTGAAATCACCCCTGAGCAATTCCCGGATTTACATAAACAAATCTCAGATTCCAGCCAAAAACTGCAATTGCCGAAAGTACCTGAAGCTTACTTATTACATGCCGATGGCGCTTTTAACGCGCTGGCTACCCGCTTTCTTGGTAGAAACTTTATTGTGCTATTTTCCGATGTCGTCGATGCGCTTGAAGCCCATCCTGATGCCTTAAATTTTTATATCGGCCATGAAATCGGTCACATCAAACGCAACCATTTGTTATGGGGACCGGTGGTCGCGCCCGCTGCTATTCTGCCGTTGCTTGGCGCCGCGTATTCCCGATCAAGAGAATATACTTGCGATCGGCATGGCTTGGCCGCTTGTCACGATCCGGCCAGTGCCACGCTGGGACTTGCGGCGTTAGCCGCCGGCGGCAATCGTTGGCGCACAGTCAATATTGATCGTTATGTATTGCAGGCGCGAGATTCATCCGGATTTTGGATGTCCTTGCACGAATTGATTAGCGACTATCCCTGGCTAACCAAACGCGTCGCCGCCGTGCAAACCTTGGCAAAAGGCAATGAACCAAAGCAAGCCGGCCGCCACCCTATCGCTTGGCTGTTAGCGCTATTTGTACCGCGCTTGGGCGTTGGCGGCGGGGCTGGTTCGGGGATAGTTACCATTGCAGTCATTGGCATACTGGCGGCCATCGCGATTCCGGCATATCAAGACTACCAAGTTCGCGGCCAATTAAACCAAGCGGTACTAGAAGCGCGTGTGGCGGCAAACGCTGTTGCAGATTACTACCAAACCAATAAATCCCTTCCGCAAACTCTTGAGCAAGCCGGATATACCCCTTCATATATCCCGCCCGGCATTCAACCTATCACCATAGATGCCAATACCGGCAGTATTAAGCTTACTATCGACATACCAGCGCATCTTGGAAAAACGATTGAACTGGTGCCATCAATTGACGATAACAAACAAATTGTCTGGCGCTGTGGCAGCAGCAATTTGGATAGCAAACTGTTACCGCTGGATTGCCGGGATTGATGCCGTGTACTGGTATAAAAGCGAACGGCGATTTCGTTGCGGGGCTTGGCATAATTGCAAATAAGGTTGGATCCGTTGATTATTTCGCAAACTGAAATACTTGGATTTTGTATACATGCTTACGTAGTTTTCTCGTTTGCATAATCTGCAGTGCCCGTTTAGTATTACTTTTATGAAAATAGAAATCATCACCACACTAAAACGCCAAGCAACTAAGATTCTTGCCGAACTGCATGACTCAAAAGAGCCTGTTTTAATAACCGAGCATGGACAACCATCGGCTTATCTAATAGATGTCGATGATTATGAGTTGATGCAAAACCGGCTACTCATTCTTGAAGGGATAGCGAGGGGTGAAACCGCTATTTTTGAAAATCGCACTTATAGCCAAGCGGATGCAAAAGATAAAATGAGCAAATGGCTCAAATAATTTGGACTGAGCCAGCTTTATCTGATCTGAATGACATTGCAGAGTACATAGCTCTTGATAAACCAAATGCCGCACGCAATCTAGTTAAACAAATATTCTCTAGCGTCG
>Ga0208510_100327_pt1 | contig 17919 bp, 19 predicted proteins | sample LakWasMet33_HOW6_2_FD_183875 | JGI IMG/M metagenome (GOLD analysis project Ga0208510, IMG submission 183875) | Freshwater sediment methanotrophic microbial communities from Lake Washington under simulated oxygen tension - Sediment Metagenome... | ecosystem: Environmental > Aquatic > Freshwater >...
TTGAGCCTTTCGCCTTTCATCTTAACCAAATCAACAGGGAAAATTTATGCGTACTCACAAGTGCGGAGAATTAAACACACAACAGCTAGGCGAAACAGTTTCAATCTGCGGTTGGGTACACAGACGCAGAGACCACGGCGGCGTTATTTTCATCGATCTGAGAGACCGTGCCGGATTGGTTCAGGTCGTGATTGATCCCGACATGGCTGACACCTTCGCCACTGCTGAAAGCGTCCGCAGTGAATATGTATTACAAATTACCGGTCTGGTTCGTCACCGTCCCGAAGGCACGGTTAATGCCAACATGCATTCCGGCGCGATTGAAATACTGGCTAAAGACATCGTCGTGCTGAACGAGTCGGAAACCCCGCCGTTCCCGGTCGAAAGCGAGATAGAGGTTAACGAAGAATTGCGTTTGCGCTATCGCTATATCGACTTGCGCCGCACCGTAATGCAGGAAAAGATGAAAGTGCGCCGCGATGTAACGCGGGTGTTAAGAAACTTCCTCGATGACAACGAGTTTTTCGAGATTGAAACGCCTTACCTGACTAAAGCCACACCCGAAGGCGCGCGCGATTACATCGTGCCGAGCCGCACCCACGAGAACTCATTTTTCGCGCTGCCGCAATCGCCGCAATTGTACAAGCAGATGTTGATGGTGGCGGGCATGGATCGCTATTATCAAGTCGTGCGTTGTTTCCGCGATGAAGATTTGCGCGCCGACCGTCAGCCCGAATTCACCCAGCTGGATATCGAAACCTCGTTCATGGATGAAAACGAGATCATGCACATCATGGAGGAAATGATCCGCCAGTTGTTCATCAAAGTGATCGGCGTGAACCTGGGCGACAAATTTCCGCGCATGACTCATCAAGAAGCCGTATCGCGCTACGGCGTCGATCGTCCCGATTTGCGGATTCCGCTGGAATTGGTCGATATTGCCGAGGACATGAAAGACGTCGATTTCAAAGTTTTCTCGGCACCGGCCAACGACCCTAAAGGCCGCGTCGTTGCGATGCGCGTACCGAACGCGGGCGATTTAAGCCGCAAAGACATTGATGCGTTAACCAAGTATGTCAGCATTTACGGCGCAAGAGGTTTGGCTTATATCAAGGTCAACGACCTGGCCGCCGGTGTCGACGGCTTGCAATCGCCTATCGTCAAATTCGCTCCTGCTGAAGTTTGGGACAGTGTTCTGGCCAAAACCGGCGCACAAAACGGCGATTTAATCTTCTTCGGCGCGGATAAAGCCGGCATTGTTAATGAAGCGATGGGCGCGTTGCGGGTCAAGTTGGGGCACGACCTTAACCTGTTGCAAGGCGACTGGAAACCGGTTTGGGTGATCGACTTCCCGATGTTCGATTGGGATGAGAAAAGTCAGCGTTGGAATGCCATCCATCACCCTTTCACCGCGCCAAGTTGCTCAGTCGAAGAGCTGGTCGCCAATCCGGGCGCGGCATTATCCAGAGCATACGATTTGGTGTTGAACGGCACCGAAGTCGGCGGCGGTTCGATTCGTATCAACCGTACGTCCATGCAGCAAACCGTGCTTGAAATATTAGGCATCGGCGAAGACGAAGCCAGGGAAAAATTCGGCTTCCTGCTGGATGCGTTGAAATACGGCGCGCCTCCGCATGGCGGTCTTGCTTTCGGCCTTGATCGTCTGGTCATGCTGATGACCGGATCAACGTCTATTCGCGACGTAATCGCCTTCCCTAAAACTCAGTCAGCGGCTTGTCCTTTAGTCAGCGCACCGGCGGTCGTCACCGATGAGCAGTTGAAGGAGCTGGGCATTCGGTTGATTAAGCCGGCCGGAAAAGAAAAAGCTAAGGATTAAAAGCTTTTGTTCACAATGAAGGTTCCAGAGCCGGACGGGGCATGTTGCCCCGTCCGAAACGTTTTGCTCTGGTTAAGTGCGACCACATTAGCTTAGGCATCGCAGAAACATTAGGAGCGGGGTTGCAAACCCCGCCCCGCTTGAGCTTTTTAGTTGCTACGAAGAATGCGAAGGGGACAAAGAAATAAAACTTCGTGTTCTTCGTGTCTTCGTGGTGATATGCTTTTTCTTTTATGGATTGACCTGTTATTAATGAGCAGTTACGTAAAATCCCCCAAAATCGTCTCCCTAGAGGAGTATCATTTATGACCAATAGCCCATTTCCCATTCAAGATTACGCCTTACTCAGCGATGAGGAATGCGATGCTCGGATTATCGCCGCCAAAGCCCAGCTTGGCAGCCGTTGCGTAGTGCTCGGACACCATTATCAGCGTGATGAAGTGTTCAAACATGCCGATTTTTCCGGCGATTCGTTAAAACTGTCCCGAGATGCGGCCAAGTCCGATGCCGAATACATCGTATTTTGCGGTGTGCATTTTATGGCTGAAGTCGCCGATATACTGTCCCGTCCCGAGCAGATTGCGATCCTGCCGGACATGGCGGCGGGCTGTTCGATGGCCGATATGGCCAATCTGATCAAGGTGCAAAAGTGCTGGGATGAATTGGCGCAAATAATCGACGTGGAAGCCGAAGTTACCCCGGTTACCTACATCAACTCTGCGGCCGACCTTAAATCCTTTTGCGGCAAGCATGACGGTATCGTCTGCACCTCATCCAACGCCCAAAAAATATTGGAATGGAGTTTTGCCAAAAAATCGAAAGTGCTGTTTTTCCCCGACCAGCATCTGGGACGCAATACCGGTTACCGGATGGGCATTCCATTGGAAGAGATGGTTATTTGGGATTTTACCAAGCCGATGGGCGGCTTGACCGAGCAGCAAATCCGCAACGCCAAAATCATTCTATGGAATGGCTATTGTTCCGTGCATCAGGTATTCAAGCCGGAACATATTGACGAGTTCTTAAAACGTTACCCGGAAACCAAAGTCATTTCGCACCCTGAAGCGTCGTTTGAAGTGTGCCAAAAATCGGAATACATCGGCTCTACCGAATACATCTTAAAAACAGTGCGCGAAGCCGAACCGAACACCCGTTGGCTGGTTGCGACGGAACTTAATCTGGTCAACCGTCTGCATGACGAATGCAAAGCACAGGGCAAAAATGTCCATTTCATGTCGCCTACGTTATGCATGTGCTCAACCATGTTCAGAACCGACCCGCAGCATTTGGCCTGGGTGTTGGAAAATCTGGCCGCAGGGCATGTGGTCAACCGGATTTCGGTGCCAGCAGAAGTCGCAAAGTACGCCAAGAAGGCGTTGGATAACATGTTAGGAGTAATGTAATGTCAGTAGATTTAAACCGTTTAAAGCATTTTTCGATGACCTATGTGTTCGTCGAAGACGAAGATGTAGTTTGCGAATATGAGCAAACCGAGCAAGACCGGGTCGTCGCCCCCGACGGCAACAGCGTTAGTTTTAGCTTAAGGAATATCGACCAAAACGAAGACACAGATATTTATTCAGTCGTTCTGGTAAAAAAGGCCGATGACGAGTTTTACATCAAATCCGATTATTTTGACGATGCCAATGAGCCTTATCCGCTAGATGTCGAGACTTCCGACGATGACGTAAAGTTCATCTTGGAAGGCGAGGATGAGGATATGTATTTGTATGGTTTTTTTGAGTAAAACCGCGATTAACGTTGTCCCATTGAGAATTTAGCGAGGATTTTGTCTATGAATACCCCTGATATTCGTTGGCAGCAACGCTTTGCCAACTATAAAAAAGCCTTGGTGCAACTTAAAAATGCGGTAGAACTCAGCAAGCAGCGTCCATTGTCTTTACTGGAGAAACAAGGCGTTATTCAGGCCTTTGAGTTCACTCATGAATTGGCTTGGAGCGTCCTGAAGGACTACCTTGAAGACCAGGGCAACCAAGCTATCAAAGGTTCAAAAGATGCTACCCGCGAAGCTTTTAAAGTGGCATTGATCGCTGACGGCGAACAATGGATGGCGATGATTCAGAGCAGGAATGTATCTTCGTATGCCTACGATGAGCAAACCGCCGAGCAACTGGTTATAGCGATAATAAACGATTATTTTCCGCTGTTTGAGCGCCTGCAAACGGAAATGCAAAAATACCTGCCATGAAAACAGCGACAGCGGACAAACTGGGCTTGTCGCAAACCACATTAGATAAACTTAACGGTGTTTTTTTACAGCACAAAGCTATTAGTTTAGTTTTGATTTACGGTTCACGCGCCAAGGGAAACTATCGCCAGGGCTCAGACATAGACTTGACCATAAAAGGCAGTGTGCTCGAATTCGCCGAATTAATGCAAATAGAAGACCAGCTTGATGCTTTGTCTCTGCCTTACACGGTGGATTTGTCGCAATACGCACAGCTCAGTAATACCGGTTTAATTGAGCATATTGACCGTGTCGGCCTAGTGATTTGTGAAAAAAATGCCGAAGAGTTTCATCAGAATTGCTGACTCATGCCTATGAGGCCAGCTTATATACTTTGAGTAGGTATATTTCTGGTTTCGTAACTATTCAGGGTATGCAAAAACAATTAACAGGGGATGGCATGCTATTAAAAAGAGCTTCAACAGGGGCAAATGTTAAAAAGCTTCAAACCCGGCTGGGTTTAACAGCCAATGGCATTTTCGGTGCAGAAACTGAAGAGAAAGTAAAAGCATGGCAAGCGCAAAATGGTCTGCTTGCTGACGGAATAGTGGGGAATGCTACCTGGATAAAGCTGTTTCCCCAATTGCCGGCAGATGACAGATGGATAAGACTAAAGGGGGTATTCCCGAGCAAGTGATTGGTAATAGCGCTCTCCTATGCACGCTAAGTCCTACGATACTCCGCCAAATTAACCCCATACTTTTTCAGCTTGGTATAAACAGCGCGTGATGTAATGCCCATATCTTCAGCGGCTTTTTTCACATCACCCTGATGCTGTTTTAGAACACTTTCAAGAAACGCTTGCTCCGCCTTGGCAAGGGCTTGTTCTTTGATGTCTTTCCATTGCTCAAGGTTAAGTGCTTTGGCTGGAAGCGGCAAATCCAACTCGGTCATTTCGTTGCCGGTGGCAAATAAAATACTGCGTTCAAGGATATTTTCCAATTCGCGGACGTTGCCCGGCCACGGATAAGCGCGGATTTTCTGCATGACTTCGCGGCTGACCGATTCAACTGCTTTGTTATATTTCTTGCTCAGGCGCTGCACAATCAATTGCACCAGATACGGCAAGTCTTCCGGGCGTTCGGCCAGCGGCGGAATGCTTAACCGGACCACGTTGATGCGGTAATACAAGTCATTGCGGAATAGGCCTTGTTTGACCAGCTCTTCAAGGTTGTTGTTGGTTGCGGAGATTATTCTCAGGTCAACCGACAGGGTTTGTTTGCCGCCGACCCGTTCCAGTTCGCCCTCCTGTAGTACGCGAAGCAGCCGGGTTTGCGCGGCGGGGGACAGTGTGTCGACTTCATCCAGAAACAAGGTTCCGCCTTCGGCTCGCTCAAAATAACCTTGATGCACTTCGATGGCGCCGGTAAACGCACCTTTTTCATGCCCAAACAACGCGCTTTCGATCAGGCTTTCTGGAATTGCGCCGCAGTTGATCGGGATAAAAGGTTTATTGCAGCGGTCGCTCATCGCATGGATGGCACGCGCAATCAATTCCTTGCCGACGCCGGTTTGCCCCTGAATCAGCACGGTTGCCAATGTCGGCGCTATCACTTCGATGGCTTGCAATATTTTCTGCATGGTCGGCGATTTGGCAATAATCGCCGGAGGCTGGTGTTTTTGTGCGGGCTGTTTGCTTTGTTTGCGCCAGATTTGTTGCATGCTCTGTTCAATGCGCGAGTGCAGCTCGTTAATATCCTGCATTTCCTTAACGGGTGTGGTGTCGGTGTATTCCATGCCCGGACGGTTTTTTGCCGCGTTCGGGTTGGTGTAGACGCAAACTTCGCACTTGCCGTCGTGGCGGGCTATGCTTTGCTTGATTTCCACTTTGGCGTAACCGAAATTTCTGGCTGCGATGCCGCCAAAGACGCTGGACGTCATTCTGCACAATTCGGGGAAATTGGTGACCCGGTCGCCAAATGGGCAGCAGCTGTTGGTAACGGTAATGCAATCGGGGTTGCTGGAGACCAGTGAAAATTTACCGCCGATATTGTTTTTAAGGCCGAGGATCAGTTCGGTATAACTTTCTTTGTCGAGCAGTTCGCTGTTATGGGTTTCTTCCCGATAGGTTTCTTCAAAAAAGCACCCGGCAGTTTTGGCGATGTGTTCAATCAATTGTTCGCAGTGTTTTTGTCCCTGTTGTTCGCTGGCATGCATCAGCTCAAGGATGAAGGTTTGCAGGAAAAAGACAGGTGTTAAACCGGAGAGGGAGTTATTGTTCATGATGTTTTGTGAAGTAAATTTTCTCTAATTGAAGCACGGCTTCATTTATCTGGCAACGTTAAAAATCAAGTCCTTGTAATTTAATAGAAAGATTGTCGATAATTGCTGGCATAACACTTGCTGTCATTGAAATGTAACTAACAACGAGGAGTCAATGATGAGTCAAGATAAACCCCCTTTAGATCCGCATCCATTAAGCGAATATGTAGCTTGGGCCGGAAACCGCAACCGCGAACCGCTGTTAGGCGTTTTAAAAGAAAAGCTGCCTAAAGATCCGGCAAATGTGTTGGAACTCGCCAGCGGCAGCGGCATGCATATCAACTATTTTGCGCCGCACTTCGAGCATTTGCATTTTCATCCTTCCGATAAGGATCAAGAAGTTTTTGATAACATCAAGAAACTATCGATCGATCACAAGAACGACAATATAGCCGACCCCGTTCATCTGGATTTAACCAATCCTGAAACCTGGTTTAATGCAGGCAAGCCGCATTCATTTGCGGCCATTTTCTGTATCAATATTTTCCAGGTAGCGCCTATTTCAATTGCCGACGGCATGATGAAATGCGCTTCGCATTTACTGGATAATGATGGTTTTTTGCTGATTTACGGTCCGTTCCAGGTGGAAGGGACATTCACCACCGATTCCAATAAAGAGTTTCATCAGACATTGAGTTCTGCCGGGGTTTCGGAATGGGGCTTAAAAGATGTCGCAGACCTGAAAAAGGCGGCGGCAAACCATGGTTTGGAATTAAAAGAGCAGATCAATATGCCTGCCAATAATTTCTCGCTGATATTTGGCAGAAAAAGATAAACCGTTTAATTATTCACCACGAAGGCACGAAGAACACGATGTTTATGTTTTTTCTTCGTGCCTTAGTGGTGAGTCAAATGGAAGTCATCTAATCCCGCTAACCGAAGTTAAACCTGGAAATTAAATATGGAGCAAAAATGTTCAGCCGTTATCATCGGCGTTGGCCCGGAGCAAGGCTTGGGCGCTACACTCGCCAAATATTTTGCAGCAAAGGGTTTGCACGTTTACATAGCCGGTCGAAGTGAAGACAAGCTTCAACAGGTCGCGGTAAAAATCCGGCAAAAGGGCGGCTCAGTCAGCATAGTGATTGCCGATGCAACTATTGAGCGCGATGTGTCGCATTTATTCAAAATAGCGCAGCTGGATGGTTATAGTATTGATATTGCCGCCTATAATGTAGACAGCAATATCCCGGCACCTTTGTTGGAAACGGACGCGGAAACCTTTACTGCGCTTTGGAAGCAGAACTGCCTGGGGGCCTTTTTGTTCGGCAAGGAAGCGGTTGATGCAATGCAGGGTAAGCAAAAGGGAACGCTGTTTTTTACCGGAGCGACAGCGTCATTAAGGGCAAAACCGCCGTTCACTGCATTTGCAGCGGCTAAAGCCGGATTAAGGGCGTTGGCGCAAGGCATGGCTAGGGAGTTTTCGCCGCAAGGCATCCACGTGGTACATACCGTTATTGACGGAGTAATCGACGGCGAACGGGCAAGAAGCCAGTTCCCGGACTATGTTAAGGCTAAAGGTAAGGATGGCTTGTTACAGCTGGATGCCATCGCCGAAACCTATTGGGCCATCCACAAACAACATCCCAGCGCATGGACTCATGAGCTGGATTTGAGGCCGTTTAAAGAACCGTTTTAGGAGGCAGCATGTCGAAAACCAAAAACTGGATTTTGCAGGGCAGTTACTTTGAAACCTGTAACTGCGAAACCGCCTGCCCTTGCGTATGGCTGCAACCGCCGACACATGGCGATTGTAAGCTGTTGGTGGCGTGGCATATTGAACAAGGTCATCTGGATGATCAATCGCTGGACGGTTTGAATGTTGCGATGGCCTGTTACGCACCGGGACATATGAAAGACGGTAATTGGCAAGCGGCTTTATATGTTGACGAGCGCGCCGATGACAATCAATTCGATGCGATCGTACAGCTCTTTAGCGGTCAACAAGGCGGCCACCCGGCCATTTTGATGAGCTTTGTCAGTGAAGTTTTGGGCGTGAAAAAAGTAAAAATCGACTATCAGGAGCGGGGCGACAGTCGGTGTGTGATTATTCCCGGCATAGCCCAGGCCGATATTGAAAGTATTCAGGGCATAACAGGCGGACAAGCAACCCTCAACAATCCGCCGTTGTGTGTGGTAACAAGTCATCCCACGGTGGTTGCCAAATCAAAAAATTACCAGTACCAGGATTACGATAAAAACTGGCAGTTTTCTGAGCGCAACGGTTATTTCTCCGCATTTGTTTATCAGCCGTAATGGGCTGGTTTAAAGCGCAGACGTCAATTTTAGCCATTGTGCTGGCATGGGTTTTTGCTGCCTGGGGCTATCTGTTTTATCAACATAATCAAATGATATCCCAACCGATGTCGAGCATGTGGATGCCTCCTTCCGAACCATTGGCTTGGCGCTTTATCGACTTCGCTCTGGTTTATTTTATGTGGGCGGTGATGATGGCGGCAATGATGCTGCCTTCCGCCATCCCCATGATTTTGGCGTTTGTTCGTGTCTGTAGGCAACAAAACAAAGCGACCTATAAATTGACTTACCTGTTTACTTCGGCCTATCTGGGAATATGGCTGTTATTCAGTGGCGCATTAACGTTGCTGCAATGGCAAATGTATGGCTTGGCCTGGTTGTCGCCGATGATGGATAGTCAAAATTCAATATCGGCGGCCGGTATTTTGTTTTTGGCAGGCTTTTACCAGTTTATGCCGATAAAAAACGCTTGTTTGACTCATTGTAAAACCCCGATGGGCTTTTTATTAAACGAATGGCAGGATGGCGGCGCAGGCGCATTTAACATGGGCCTGAAACATGGTGCATACTGCGTAGGCTGTTGCTGGGCACAAATGCTGATCATGTTTGTCGTGGGCGTGATGAACCTGCTGGGAATGGCTTTGATAACCTTGTTGGTTATATCGGAGAAATCCATACCTCTTCGGTCACAGCTCATTTGCAAAGCGGTAGGCGCCGCTTTTGTTGCGTGGGGTGTTGCCCTGTTAATCGCTTAAAGATCGCCCGTTGTTAAATTCCTGTTAATAAACCCGAGAAAATTACCGTAATGAAAGTTCGCTCTCTATTTGCTTGTTCGATTGTATTGTCCGCTATCGGCGGTATTGCCAATGCCACGACCTATACCTTGCCGGAAAGCAGCAATGATAGCGTCATCACTCAATTCCATGATGATGTGCCTTTAACGCGTGTGGAACAAAACGAGACTTTGCCGGATGTGGCGAGGCGATTTCTTCTGGGGCAAACGGAAATAGTGCGCTTGAATCCCGACGTCGATCGTTGGCAAGTTAAAAAAGACGAGATTGTGCGATTATCCAACCGACGTATTTTACCGGATACGCCCCACGAAGGGATTACCCTGAATATCGCCGAATATCGGATGTATTATTATCCGCCGACTCAAAAAGGGGGTGCGCCGCAGGTTATGTCTTACGCGCATGGCATAGGGAGGCAAGATTGGAAAACGCCTTTGGGTAAAACCAGTATTGTGCAGAAAGTTAAAGATCCGGCATGGCATCCGCCGGAATCAATCAGGCGCGAACATGCGGCCAATGGCGATCCGCTGCCTGCTGTGGTTCAACCGGGTCCCCATAATCCTCTGGGAGCCTACATGCTGCATCTGGCCGTTCCCGGCGGCTATCTGATACACGGCACCGATATTGACAAGATTTATGGCATCGGTATGCAGATAACCCATGGTTGCGTGCGGATGTATCCTGAAGACATTGAGGCTTTGTACAACTCGGTTCCGGTAGGAACGCCGGTTTATATGGTCAAACAGCCCATCAAGGTGGGATGGTTGGACAATACGCTTTACATCGAAGCGCATCCCGATTTGGAGGGTGAGGAAACAACGTTGGATCAGAAATTGGATGTTGCGTTGAAGCTTATTCAAAAAGCCGATAGTCAAAATATGCCCGAGTTTGACCGGGGCGTATTAAAACAGGCTCTTACAGTTTTAGATGGAAATCCAGTGGCGCTTTATCAAAGATTGCCTCAAAAAGCGTTGCCGGTATCGGTACCGACAGGTCATGGCTCTAAGGGCGGGTATTATCATGGCGTTTAAAACAGCTGATATAAAGGCACGCATAAATTAGAAAAGCGTTGTCCACGAAAAGCACGAAAGGCACGAAAGGCACGAAAGGCACGAAAAAACGCAGAGTCGTTATCTCCAGACTTACTGTGTAATGCCAAGTTATTCATATCGGTTACGCTCAGGGTCGGCACCTGACCGGATACTGGTATCAATGCCAGTGTTTCCCTGCCTTATTTTTTTTCGTGCCTTTCGTGCTTTTCGTGGACAGTGAGTAACTTCAGTTAATAATATGCTCCTGAGCATCTTCATTGCCCAGATTATCCACCCAGCTGATGGTGATTTTATCGCCGGGATTGCCGCCTTTCAGCGTAAAAGCAAAGTAGGGGTCTTTGGAAATGTTGGCGCCTGTGTTGCCGGTAATAATCACGTTTTTGTTATGTTCTACCGTTAATTCCTGAATAAAATGCGCTGGGATGAGTGCGTTTGTTTTGCTGTCGCGATTACGGCCGTGTTCCATCGGGTGGGCTATCAGCATCCTGATTTGCGTCTTGCCGTCGATGCGTTTGGTGCGTATTTTAATACTCGACATGCTAAATCTCGCAGCCGCCTGGGGTGACGATGACTTTCTCGCTGGCGGTGAAAAAACCTTCGTTAGTCTCTACGATGACGGCCACAGCGGATGATTCGGCTATTTTCAAGCGGGCCGAAACAACAGGCTCCAGATCCGGAGACAATTCAAATTTAGCGGCCAAAGGGATGGGGTTTTTTTCGACCAGAATGGCGATGCTTTCAACATGGTTCAGGCTGCTGGTCACCGTAATCGGGACGGCCGCGCCATTTTCCGCCGTTTTGGGAATCCGGATGTCGATTTTATCGGATTCGATGATTTCCTGGTCTTTGAATAAGCGCTTTATGGTTTGCTGCAGTATGTCGGTCGATGTGGTCTCGGCTAGCCATTCTGCGTTTGCTTCGGGGGAGGTTAGCAGTCCGCCGGTCGCAATCATCGAATAACCGCCGATGGCAACAGACTTCTTGATGAATGCTCTACGATTGTCGGTCATGCTTATGTTTTCCCGGCTTGGTTTAAAGCGTTTAGCGACTGAACAAGGCCTGATAAGCCCGAGCCGATTGTTCCGGCTGATGGTCGAATACCCCGCCGATCACTGCCAACAAATCGGCTCCTGCCGCAAGTAACTGAGCGCCATTGTCCGGCAGAATGCCGCCTATCGCAACAATGGGGATAGTCAGCGCACGTTTGGCTTGCCGTAGCGTTTCGATCCGGGCGGGCGCTGCCAGCGGTTTTGACGAGGACGGGAAAAAACGCCCGAACGCCGCATAAGTCGCTCCCTGTGCCTGAGCGGCGATGGCCTGTTCGACAAAGTTATAACAGGAAACCCCGATAATGGCGTCGCTGCCCAACTGCTTTCTTGCCTGAGTGACAGCCCCGTCTTCACGGCCTAAGTGGACACCGTCAGCGCCGACCAGTGCCGCAAGTTCGATGTCGTCATTGATCAGCAACGGCACGCCATGCTGATGGCAGATTTTAACCAGTTCACGGGCAAGAAAGGGTGCGTCAGCCGGGTTTTTGTCCCGGTATTGCACGATGACCGCGCCGCCTTTAATGGCCGCTGCAACTTCGTTAATAATGGTGTCGCCGGATTTGTTCTCGGTTTGGGTAATCGCGTACAGCCCGCTTGCAGGGAATTTAATCACTCTTCATCCATCCAGAAAAATCGATTGGGAATATGCTGGCCTTGGCCCGGTTGGTAAGCGTCATTTAATGAATTCCAGGTGTATTCCTGGGCTTCGATGACCGCTTGTAAGGGCTCCAGGCCGTGCGCTATCAAAGCAGCAATACTGGAAGCCAGCGTGCAGCCGGAGCCGTGATAGCTGAACGGCAATCTGTCCCAGGTATAGGTTTCCCAACTGCGCCGGTCATGGAACAGCTGATTGCTGACCGACGGTGTGTCTTCATGGCTGCCGGTAATCAGCACATAGTTGCAGCCTTTCTCCAGCAATGCCAAACCGCAGTCGTTAAGGTCTTCCAATCCGGCCAGTTTTCGCGCTTCTTCGCTGTTCGGCGTTAACACGGTAGTGCAGGGCAGCAGCAAGTCGATGACGGTTGCTATGAGCCGATCGTTTGACAATTCAGCGCCGCCGCCCGCCGCCAGTACCGGGTCCAATATCACCGGAATGTGCGGGTGCTGTTTTAAGACCGCATGAATGGCGGCTGCGGTTTCATGATGGCCGATTAAACCGATTTTAAACGCCTTGACCGGCAGGTCGTCCAACAAGGTGTTGGCCTGACTGATAATATTTTCCGGGCTTTGCGGAATGAGTTTTTTTACATTCCGGGTGTCCTGTTCGGTTAAGGCGGTGATAACGCTGGCGGCATGGCAGCGATGGCTGACTAAAGCCTCAATATCGGCCTGAACCCCGGCGCCTCCGCTGGGGTCATGGCCGGAAAATGAAAGTACAACGGGGCGATTTAAGCTCATTGAGGGTAATTATATTGTTGTTGCGGATAGGTTTGCTGCTGAGGGTAACCCTGTTGCTGCGGATAACCTTGTTGCTGCGGATATCCCTGCTGTTGAGGATAACCTTGTTGCTGCGGGTAGCCCTGTTGTTGAGGATAACCCTGTTGTTGAGGATAGCCTTGCTGTTGTGGGTAACCTTGTTGTTGTTGTTGTTGTTGTTGTTGTTGTTGTTGTTGTTGTTGTTGTTGTTGTTGTGCAGCTCCCGCATTTTTATTGGCGACAATAGCCAATTCCACCCGGCGATTCTGTCCGCGATTCGCCTCGTTATTAGGCACTTTCGGCATTTTCTCGCCCATGCCTTGCTGGGTGAGACGGGAAGGAGTTACGCCATGTTGGGCCAAATAACTCGAAACGCTGGTCGCGCGCCGTTCGGATAATACTTGGTTATAACTATCCGAACCGACATCATCGGTATGCCCGGTGACATTGATTGTAGAATCGGGATATTGATTCAATACCTTCGCTACCGAATCAAGAGCGCCTTGGGCTTGCGGCGTTAAAGTGGCCGAATCGAACGCAAAAGTAACGCTGCTCGGCATGGTCAGGTTAAGGGTGTTTTCCGCTGTTCTTTGCACTTCGATACCGGTACCTTGCAATGACTGCTGCATTTCTTCTTGTTGGTGATCCATATATGCACCCACTGCCGCACCAACGATACCGCCGGCTAAAGCGCCCAATCCGGCATTTTTAAGATCGTTGCCGCCAAACAGCGTTCCCGCGCCTGCGCCGACCGCCGCACCCAGACCGCCGCCCATAGCTGTGTTGCCAAGGCTGGATTGCCCGGTATAAGGGTCGGTGACGCAAGCCGTCAAAAGAACTGAACTTATACCTATCGTCAATAATTTCTTTTTCATCGGAATATCCTTGGGTTGATTTGTATGAGACTTCTAATGAAGCCGGTTCAAGCGCTCTTAATGCTTTAGAGGCGATATTGGCATTATATAACGTGCTTAATAAATTAAAGCTGAACAATTTCGTCGATTTTGCCTACACATTGCGACATTTATCGTTTTCCCTCTTGGAATATCATTGCCATTAAGTTAAACCGAAAATAGTTATAGATGAATGTGGTGGGCGCGAATTATTTAGCTTAATGGCATTGACCCTTTGGAGCGTGGGAACGATGCAAAGTCGGTGTGTTATGCTTGTTCATGAATACAACAAGTGGCGAAAAAAATCAGTGCGATTAACAGAAACAGACAATCAAGCCTATTTCGATAAAAACAAAGCCCGGGAGAAAACCTGCGCCGTCTGGTTAAAACAGCAAAGCAAAGTCGTTCGCAAGCCCATTCTCTTTGCCGCTATTGCAGGCATTACCAACGGCTTGGGGGTGATTGTACAATCGGCAGCGCTGGCGTATATCCTGCAAGCCGTCATTATCGACAAGCTGCCGTGGGCGTCGATGATTGCGCCATTCATGGTGCTGGCAGCCGTTTTCATCTTGCGTAGCGTGTGCGTTTATTGGCATCAGACAGCGGGATTCGAGGCCGGAGCGCAAGTCAGGGCGTTGGTAAGACAGCAGTTACTCGACCAGTTTTTAACGCTGGGGCCTGCCGCGATCAAGCAACGGCAAAGCGGCGAATTGGCAGCCGTTACCTTGGAACAGGTCGATGCGCTGGAAAATTATTTTTCGCGTTATCTGCCGCAACAAACGATAGTCGGTGTATTGCCGATCATCATGATTATTGCGGTCATGCCGGTTAACTGGGTGGTCGGCTTGATCTTTTTAGTGACCGGGCCGCTGGTGCCGGTTTTTATGGCTTTAGTCGGGATGGGCGCGGCCTCCGCCAATCGCAGCCAGTTTTTGGCGATGTCGAGAATGAGCGGCTATTTTCTCGATCGCTTGCAAGGACTGGCGACACTTAAATTGTTCGGCCAGGCTACCCAGGAGTTAGCCAACATCAACAAGATTGCCGACGGTTTTCGGGAAAAAACCATGGCGGTATTGCGCATTGCGTTCTTGTCGTCGGCAGTCCTGGAGTTTTTCAGCGCGATTGCGGTTGCCTTGGTGGCCGTGTATGTCGGTCTGGGCTTATTGGGATTGGCTCATTTCGGCCCGGCCGAGCATATCAGCTTAAGTGAAGCGCTGTTCGTGCTGCTGCTGGCCCCCGAGTTTTTTATGCCGCTCAGGCAGTTGGCGATTAATTATCATGACCGGGCTGCGGCATTGGGTGCGGCTGACGCCATTCTCGCGATACTGGAGCAAAACGCCGAGGTGTTGAGTGATTTAGATAAAGATATAGGTTATATCGACGAAGCAGGTCTATCAATCCTAGTTCCCACGCGCCGCGTGGGAATTCATGCCGCCCGCGCTGCGGGCTGTCCCTCAACGCAGCGCGTTGATGCTACGTTCCCACGCAGCGCGTGGGAACGAGAAGAGGATAACAAAACCTGTCTAATAGAATTTAACAATGTCAGTAAATCTTATGATAAGCGGCAGGTTTTAGCGGACATCAACCTGAACATTGCTGCCGGTGAAAAAGTTGTCCTGGTCGGCGAGTCGGGGGCCGGGAAGACGACTCTTTTAAACCTGTTGTTAGGCTTTGAGGCCCCAACAGAAGGTCAGGTGTTGCTCAATGGACAAACGGTTAACCGCGAATGCGCCGCGAAAGCCATCGCCTGGGTGGGGCAAAGCGCCTACATCTTCCACGGCACTATCAAAGACAATATCGCGCTGGCCGACCCGGATGCTGCAGAACAAAGCATTATCAATGCGGCGCAGGCGGCTGGTGTAACGGAATTCAGCGCGCAATTGCCGGATGGCTTGCTCACCCCGATTGGCGAGCGGGGCTATGGTCTGTCAGGCGGACAGGTGCAAAGAATCGCGCTGGCCAGGGCGTTTTTGAAAAATGCCGACATTATCCTGCTGGATGAACCGACCGCCAATCTCGATGCCGCCAACAAAACGCTGCTGTTGGATGTGATCGATCGATTGTTTGCCGATAAAACCCTGATCATCGCCAGCCATGACCCGGACGTGATTCAGCGAATGGGCAGGCGGATAGCATTGCAGCAAGGGTGGTTGGTGTCATGAAAGATTTATGGTTTTTCCTGAAATTATTCAAACCCCACAGCGCTTGGTTAGCGGGCGGGATAAGCCTGTCACTGGTGACTGCATTTGCCTCTATCGCGTTACTGACACTGTCCGGCTGGTTTATCAGCGCTTCGGCGATAGCCGGATTAGTCGCCATTGACGGCAATACGCTGGTCTTCAATTTTATGCTGCCCGCCGCGCAAATACGCGCTTTGGCGATCAGCCGCACGTTGGGCCGTTACGGCGAGCGGATAGTGACCCATGAAGCGACTTTCCGGGTATTGGCGGGCATACGCAGCTGGTTTTTCCAGCAGCTTATTCCGTTGGTTCCGGGGCGTTTGTCGGCTATGCGCAGCGGCGATTTACTGTCACGCATGACGGCGGATATTGACGCGTTGGACGCGCTGTATTTGCGACTGCTGGCTCCTGCCGTTGTGGCGGCGATTGGCGTAATCGGAGTTACCGGCTTTTTGGCTTTTTATGCGCCGGTCATCAGTTTGGCTACCGGTCTTATGTTGATGATCGCCGCGGTGTGGGTGCCGTGGATTTTTAACCGTCTGGGACGTGCCGGAGCGGAAGAAATCGTGGTATTGGCGGCAAATTTCAGGATTCGGCAACTCGATATGATTCAAGGTTTGGCGGATTTAATCGCCAACCGGGCCTACGGGCGGTTTAGCGATAAGCTCGGGCAGTTTTCCGATTTGATGATTAACATCCAGCGTCAGAACAACCGTCTGTCGGCGATTTCATCGGCATTCACCTTATTGTTGTCGCAGCTGACATTATTAATAGCACTGACGCTTGCGGCGATTTCATTTAAAGACGGCTTGTTATCGGGAGCGGATTCAGCCTTGGTCGTTTTTTGCGTAATTGCGGCTTTCGAGTTGGTGACACCCTTGCCGCAAGCCATGCAAATGCTGGCGAAAACCCAAAAAGCCGCCCGGCGTATCAGGCAGGTTACAGAAATGTCGCCGACAATCATCCAGCCAACTCAGGCGTTGGCATTGCCGTGCCGTTACGATTTGCAGTTAAACGAGGTAAGCTTTCGCTATTCGGATCAGCAGGGCAGGGTATTGAACAATATCAGCCTGACTATTCCGCAAGGCGCTAAAATCGCCATCGTCGGTCCCAGCGGCTCGGGCAAGACCACTTTGTTGCAGCTGATCATGCGTTATTACGATCCAGAGCAGGGCAGTGTGTTATTGGCCGGACAAAACATCAGGCAATTCGATGCCGATGAATTAATGACCTGTTTTGGCGTATTGTCCCAGCGCAGCCAATTGTTTGCTGCAACTATTAAAGAAAACCTGTTGCTTGCCAAACCGGACGCCACCGCAACAGAACTCAATGCTGCTGTTAAAGCCGCAGGCTTGGAAAACTTTATCGGTTATTTGCCGGAAGGCCTTGAAACCTGGGTAGGCGAAAGCGGCGTCAAAGTGTCGGGAGGCGAAGCGCGGCGTATCGCCTTGGCACGGCTTTATCTTAAAAATGCGCCGGTATTGATTCTGGATGAGCCGACCGAAGGCTTGGACAGCGATACGGAGCGGGATGTCTTCTCCGCGCTGGCGGATTTTGCCAGGGACAAAACCGTAGTGATGGTGACTCACCGTGAGGCCGGATTGGGCTGGGTCGATGTCGTCTATGGCATGGAGCATGGGGTTTTGTGTGAGATGTAGCTGTTTATCTGTTAAGAAAAGCGGTATAACTAAAAACCTATGAATGACCGAACGAAGCCGAAAATTATTTACCCAAAAGACGGCAATAGTGCAGGTTAGCGGTGTGTTTTGATGAGTGCACCGCTCATCTCATTTCGTTATCCTATTGCTTGTACGGAAATATCTGGTATAGTTGCGCACCTTAAGCCGTTAGGGCTTATTCGGTTGCCGTCATCGGCACAAGGATACAATGGGTGCCAAAGGGATGGCGCATATCACATGACCTGTCTTGGTCTTTTTC
>Ga0208510_100331_pt1 | contig 17779 bp, 23 predicted proteins | sample LakWasMet33_HOW6_2_FD_183875 | JGI IMG/M metagenome (GOLD analysis project Ga0208510, IMG submission 183875) | Freshwater sediment methanotrophic microbial communities from Lake Washington under simulated oxygen tension - Sediment Metagenome... | ecosystem: Environmental > Aquatic > Freshwater >...
GAAATCGTGCTGAATGTGAATTCAGGAGGAATAGCAGATGGTTGTTGCAGACATACACGCTCAAATCTTATATTTATGTTGTTTTGTTTTATATCAATCCGCCTGTGGCAAGGATTGTTTCGCAGCCCTGAGAATCAACATACTCCTGCGTTCACGGAGACGCAATGACTAAATAGGCCTAATGACGTCGCGTGTTGCAGATTGCTGCAATTATGCTGATTTTGTTGAAAACGGGCATAAGCGTCGATGGTTGACAGTGACGGCCTGAAAATGAAAATACTGCACTTACGGTAGGTTGAGTTTGCAATAGGCCGAGTTTGGCAGACCGGCCTTGGTAGGCCGGTTCGGAGAGAGAGGGTAGATGCTTTTAGCAGCCCCAGCGTAAACCGGCCGTGTGTACCGGGCTATCCCAGTGTTGTTTGATCTCGTTATCCAGCAGGCAAACAGTGAGTGAAGCGCCTGCCATGTCGATGGCGGTAATGTAGTTACCGACCAGGCTGCGGGCAATGCTGAATCCTTTCTCTGTGAGCAATTTAGCCGCCGTGTTGTAAATCAGGTATAACTCCATGAGTGGCGTGGCGCCCAGGCCATTGACCAGCAGCAAAATGTCGCCTTGGGTCGGTAGTTGTTTGGCTTCGAAGTCGTGCACGATGGCATTTACCATGTCGGCGACAATGGCATCCGCTGCACGCATCGCTTCGCGGCGGCGGCCGGGTTCGCCATGGATGCCGACACCCATTTCGATTTCGCTGTCGCTGATGTCGAATGTTGGTCGACCGGCGGCAGGCACAGTACAGCTAGTGAGCGCTGCGCCTATGCTGGAGGTATGCAGGTTGATTTTATCGCCCAGCGCCTTGCAACTGGCGAGGTCAGCGCCGGTTTCTGCCAGGCTGCCGACACATTTTTCGATAATCACTGTGCCTGCCACGCCGCGGCGGCCAGTGGTATACGTGCTGTTGACGACGGCGCAATCATCTGAAGTGAGCACTGTTGCATGTTCAAACGACAACATTTCAGTCGCCATTTCAAAATTCATCACATCACCGGCATAGTTTTTAACTATAAACAGCACGCCTTTGTCGGCATGCACCGCTTCTGCGGCTGCCAGCATCTGGTCAGGTGTAGGGGAGGTGAATACCTGGCCGGGGCAAGCCGCATCCAGCATCCCTTTGCCCACATAGCCTGCATGTAGTGGTTCGTGGCCAGCGCCGCCGCCAGAAATGATGGCAACTTTGTTATCTGATTTGTGTTTGCGGCTGACGAAAGTGGGGTCGAATTGCACTTCGACCAGATCGCTATGCGCAGTGGCAAAGCCAGTCAGGCTTTCAATCAGCATGTGATCAACGTTGTTGGCGAACTTTTTCATATCGATGCCCCTGTTTTTTTGTAAGCGGATGGCGTAACGCCCGGCTGGTAATGGTTTGCTTGTGACTGCCTTGTTTTATTGTCCCGATAGCACAAGGTCACAGATGGTATCTATCATCACCTGACAACTTTTCGCGCCAGCATCCAGATGACCGATCACTCGCTCGCCCAAGCCTGAGGCGCGGCCTTTCGTCGCCAGCATGTTGCGGGTAGATTCCAGGCCGTCGCTGGCGATGGGCTTCAAGGCTGCGGCGATGTCTTTGTCAGACTGGCCTTGTTCTGCCAGTTGCTTGAATGTGGTGGCCACCGGGATCAAGACATCCAGCATGGTTTTTTCACCGGCTTGAGCCTTGCCGCGTTGCATAATCGCCTGCACGCCTGCTTCAAACGCCAGTGCGATTTGTAATGTGGTGATGGTGTCACTGGATTTAAGTGATTTGCTCATGCTCATAAAAAAGCTGGCAAATAAGGGACCGGAGGCGCCACCAATGGTGCTGAGTAACTTCATGCCGATCTTGTTCAGCGCATCAGCGGCGCTTAGGGTGTTGAGTTCATCTGCCAGGCCAGCAATCGCTTCACAGCCACGCTTCATATTGATGTAATGGTCGCCATCGCCAATCTCGCGGTCCAGGCATTCAATATCGGCTTCGTGGGCCAGAATGGCATCACGGATGGCGGCGGCATAACGGTTGATGACTGAACTGTGCATTGTCGGCAGCTTAAAGAGACTGAAAACCGCATGTTACTCACAAGCCTGCTGCGTCGGCAAGTCTGATTTTGTTGTTTTCAGGGTAGGCGATTTGGTCGCTTGCGTTTAAAATAGCGCCGCGGTCCTCGTGGTGAAACAGGATATCACCAGCCCCTCCTAAGGGCTGATACACACCTCAATTAGTATAATATATTTATACAAATCAATAGCTTGAATAATTTCAAAACTTCAAAATACCCAGTTTTTTTAAGATAATTTGACAAAAATTTGACAAAAAAAGACGGGGCTGTTCTAATTGCCTTTTGACATTTCAAGGCGGTTAAAATGGCAATACTTCAAAAAGGCATACAAGAAATAAGCTATAAACAGAAAGACGGAACAACTGTAATCAAATATAGAGTCCGTATTAATAAGAAAGAACTCAAATTAAATAAGCTTGTAGATACATTAGATATTGCAAATGAGTTAATTAACAACTCAAAAACAATAATCGGGAAAAATGCTTTAAATAACTTCTTAACACAAGAAGACGAAAAACTATTTAATGAATATGAAGATAAACAGTTTAAAGAAAATGACAGTCTATTAGCTCTATTAGAAGCATTTAACGAAAAGCATTTTATAAGGACACATAAAGAGCTTACAGAATTAGACAGAATGAGTAATAGAAAATATAGAATGCAAGTTAAAAATATTTCAAAAGTAAAAATTACTAACAATGCTTTATTTGAAAATTCCCCAATTTCAGTAGCTAATGCTTTTGCAGACGAGTTTTTAATAGAATTCGGAGATCTAAACCCTTTGAAAATGACTAGTGCAGATATTGCAAGTTATATAACAAAGAGATTAGAGACTGTAAAAAAATCAACTGTTAAAAGAGATTTAAACTACTTGGGAAGCTTTTTTAATAACTTTTCAAACTATTATACTAAATACGAAATACTTAAAGACATTAACCCAGTTCGTAAGGTCAATAAAAAAGATTTAAAAAACTTCTTTATTAAGAGAGATAGAAGATTAACAGAAGAAGAAGAAATAAAGCTTTTAAATGCTCTTCAAGACAATCAAAACAAAAGTTTAGTTGTGATTACATTACTAGCTTTAATTACTGGAATGCGAAAAAGTGAAATTATGCTTATGAAAAAAGCAGATATTAAAGATAACTACATACAGCTATATAAAACAAAAAACGGATTGCCCCGAAAGGTTAAACTACTACCAGAGGCTCAAATACTGGTTAATAAGATATTATTAGATATAGAGAAAAAGAAGCTTACTGATTATGTATTTAATTTGACGATTGAAGGTTTTAACTCACAATGGCAAAGAATTATTAAAAAAATAGGTATTGAAGATTTTAAATTTCAAGATCTAAGAAGTGAGTTTATAAGTCGTGCATTAGAAGAACATTTAAATCCAATGGCAGTTAGTGAGCTTGCAAATATTAATGATATTACTTATTTTGAAAAAACACATTTATTTAATCATGAAGAAAATAACAGAGTTAATAGTAATAATGTTATGGCAACAGAAAGAGATACACAAAGACAGGTAGGACATTTAACAAAGAAAATGACTAAACACTACACAAGAAACTTAATTGATAAAATTACAAAAAAGATTGATAACTAAAAAATCGGTATACTTTTTAATAAAACATAATTAGAATCGATTTTGTTTTAAAAATTAACTAAAAAGGATTCGTAAAAATGGCAAATACAGTTGCAGATATTGAAAAACAAATTGCAGAATTAGAAAATCAAAAAACAGCATTATTAAACCAATCTAAAATTGAAACTATTGATAAAATTAAAGCTTTAATTAATGAATATGATTTAACAGCAAAAGACTTAGGCATTAAACCACCTAAAAAAGCTGGTAGTAAATCAAAACCAGTATATGCTAACCCACATGATACAACGCAAACTTGGACGGGTAGAGGTCGCCAACCAAACTGGGTAGCTAGCTACTTATCATTAGGTCATACATTAGAAAGTGCTTTAATTAAAGAATAGTAAATATGTCATTGAATAAATTAAAGCCACTTTTTTAGTGGCTTTTTTTATTTATGATTGAAATGCTGATTTTTTACTTTGTTTATAGCCTTCTGTTTCTTTCTCTTCAATATTACCCTTTTTAACAGGTTTAAATTTATGTTTAAAGTTAGTATCACTAATAACATTATTATCGCTTACAGGCTCACTATGACTGTTTAATCTTGCAAATTCAGTAATAACAGTTAGACGACTACCGTTAAAAAAATAATTTATGTTAAAAAAGAAAATTCCCTTCTCTTCTGTTTCGTCAATAATATCTAATTCAATTAATTGCTTTCTAGCTAAATAAAAACTTTTCTCACATAAAGCTTTAACTTTGTTATATCTACAAAATCTATTGTAATGCTTAAAATTAACTTCTATTTCTGTTTTATTAAAGCTAGAACTATCTTGCAAGCATTTAAAAATATATTCAAATACTAATTTAGAACTGTTTTTTAAATTGCTTAATACACTATTAGCACCAATAAAGACTTTAATAAACTCTCTATCGTCTAAAAGTTCAACAGTTTTTTTAATTGTCATACAACTTTTATTGTAAAACTTTCCATTGATCACTTCTAAATTATTATTGTCTAAATACTGCTTAATAAACTTATTTTCTTTCATATTAACCACCTTTTTATTATTGTTATGATTTAATTAAAGCAGTTAATAAGTAAAAGTCAATAACATAATTACAGTATTACAAGAAAAATATAAACTTTAATAGTCTCAAAACACTGTAATTAAATAAAGATTATTCTGTAATCTAATTAACATTATTTACAGTTAGTCCAAAAACATACAGGAAATACTGTAATAAAATGGACTAAATAAAAAACACTTTTACAGTGTTCTAGCCCTTTATTTATAAGGCTTAGCAAAGATTGATAAAAAAAGTCAGCTAGACAGATATAGATTTATCTATATCTATTACATAGATATAGATAAAGATAAAGTCAAAACCTTAGCCGTTTTGTTTTTGTTCGCTATGGCTCACAACAAAACTAATTAATACTTAAAGTCAAAAGCACAGTATTTAATTATCAATATATATAGTGTTTAAAAATAATAGTTTTTATCGCATATATCATAAAGTCAAAACCGTAGGCTGAAAGCCACTGGCAACAAGTTGCAAAGTCAAAAACAAAACCACTAGATTAAATAGAAACACAGCTTTTAATCAAATCACTATAAAACAACAATTCAAATTAAGCTCATAGAACGATTTAAAAGATCATATCTATACAAACATACTAACCACACAATTTAAAACAGCATAAACCACTATGCTACAAGCCTAACCTTGCTAACTTGTTAGCAATGCCTTACCTCCCACTTTCAAAAAGCGAGCTTGCGAGCGAACTGCTTTTGACTTCATAAATTAAAAAATAAAATCTTAATTTGTATTGACATTGTAAATACATTTACTAAATTAAATATATAACAACAAAAATAAGGAATATTTAAAATGAACTATACAGAAGAAGTTTTTCAAGAAGAAATGAAAAAACAATATATGGAAGATATAAATAAATGTTGGTCATCAATTGTTTATAGCATAAGTCAAGATAGCAATTTAAATGCTTTTGAAAATGAAAGTAATAAAAACATTACTAATGAAGAGTATTTAAAAAATGCAGAAGATAACGATGTATTACAAAATATGCTAAAAGCTTACAAAATTGAAGATGTAAATACAACAGAATTTTCAGGTCGTGCAAAGGTTAATGAAAATATTATTCAAATAAATAGAAATAATAACAGTAAATATTGCGGACTTTTAATTCACGAATTTGCACATATGGCTTTATATCATTATTCAGGACATAAAAACTATTGGCATACACTTGAATTTGCAATATTTAATTACTGTTTATTAAATAGATATGAAATTAGTAAAGGGTTTATAAATCTAAAAAAAGAAAATGATTTTCTAGAATATACAAAATGCTTTTTTCATAGTTATGATATTCATAATGATCCTGCTTACTCATTACTATCAATCAATGTCTGTAAATTTGATGACTTAATTAGAAACATTAAATTTAAAAACTTACAAGATTTATATAACAAAGCTTGTAAATATGCAGAAAGAATAAGAAACAAAGCAATAGATATATAAAATAAATATTTGAAATGTGTTGACATTGTAAATACATTTACTAAATTAAATATACAACAACAATAATGGAATATTTAAAATGAATATAAACACTTTAAACAAGATTGAAGATTTAAACAAATTAAATTTATTAATTAATAATACTAATTCAGGATTGAAATTTGAATTATATAAATTTCAAGAAACACTAGAACAAGAATTAATGTATTTATTAGTAATAGAACAAGCATATCAAGAAATTGATAATGAGCCAGAAGAAGAACAAAACACTATTGATATGGAAAAACTAAAAAAAAATAGACACGAAGATAATAGCTACACAACAGAAGAGCAATAAAAGCACTACTTTACAAAGTCTTAAAAATAACAATAAAAAAGGAGATTTAAAAATGTATAGAGAACATATATTCCCATTATCAAATAAAGAAAACTTTATTCTTTATCTACCTAAAACTATTAGAGAGTTTGACATGGAAGATTTAGAACAGTTAAAAATATATTTATTATTTTTAACAAAAAAAACTAATAAACAATTAAAGACAATAAAGGAGTTAAAAAATGATTAACACATTTAAAGATAGATTTATAAATATCAATAAAGATAAAAAACAAGTCTTAAAAGAACTAATTGCAGAAGAAGATACAAACACTTTTGGGGGCTTTTACGACTGCTATATATCATACAACATTAGATTAAATGTATTTGCGATCTATAAAAGATATACATACGAAGTAATAACAAACATTGAACTATATTTTAATGAACCTGCGGAAATCTTTATTGAAGAAGCATTAGAAGAATACGAAACAAACCACACACTAAAAAATGGAGAAAAATTTATAGCTCTTCATTTTCATAAAAACTATAAGGACAATAAAAATGGCTAATAAAACAAAACATATAACTTTAAGAGTTGAAGAAGATTTAAAGCTAGAAATGATAAACACAGCAAAATACTATCATATGACTTTAAGTAATTATTTAACAGTATTACATATAACAACAAGAGACATAGATAGTAAAAGCATTGTAAATAATGCAATAACAACAATAGGAGATACAAAATGAGATTAAAAACATCAATTCAATTAATACTTATAACAATATTTATGTTCTTATTTGCTTTATTTCTACAATCTTTAAAATGGATTGTATTAGGTGCAATTATATATTTTTTCTACAAACTCATAACAAAACAATAACAATAAGGGAGATACAAAATGATTAACATTAAAACAAGTGAAAAAACAGAAGATAGTAAAAGTCCAACCATTGATTATAAACCAACAAAAGAAGAAACTAAAAAACAAAAAGCTTTTATAAATAGAACACTAAAAAATGCAGGAATATACAACTATAATAATGAATATTTGAAAATCATATTGCTTTCACTAATTGCAACAGCTATTCAATTTATTTTTTTAGGTGGTTTTGTTTATCTTGGTTATTGGCTAGTATCAAAAGTAATCAATTAAAAATGCCCGTAAGGGCATTTTTTTATATCTGTTTATTTTCAATTTCATCTTTTTTAATTCTAATCTTAAAACCTGTTATTTCTTTATTCATAGAATTTCTAACTAAACTCGCAAAATTCTTATTCACTATTAAACCGTATTTTTCAAAAGTTTCTATATCTTCTTTTTCTAAATAAATAGTTTTCTTAACTAATTTAACACCTTCATATTTTCTAGTCATTGCCATAATTTACCCTTTCTTTTTATAAGTTCTTTTTATAAGACCTTACATATAAGATAGCTTTTTATTATTTAAAGTCAAATTATTTTTATAAGACATTAAGAAGTAAGACAAATATAAAAAGCTTTAAAACGGTAAGACATTTAAAAGTAAGACATATTAAATAAAGTAATTAACCAGTAAGACATTAAGAAGTAAGACAAAACAAAAGGCGAAGTTAGCTACCCATAAATTAATTCTTAATTTATTCATACATAGTGCAACCCTAACGGGTCGCTATTCTGCTCAAACCCTTACGGGTATTGAAAAGTAAGGCAATTACCATAAATCAAAAAAAGATTTATAGTAATGATTTAATTACATTAAATCTATTGAAAGCCTTTATATATAACAAAAACAAATAAATCTGATTTAAAGCTTGATTAAGATTTTTTTTCTACTATATTTAATATACAACAATAACAAAAAAGGAAATTAAAAATGATTAAAGAGCAATTAACAGTAAGAGTTAAACAATCAATTAAAACTAGTCTTTTAAAAAGAGCAGAAGAAAAAAACTATAAAAATCTTAATGACTATATAAGTGTTATTTTAGATAATCATGTTTCAAACATAAAAGAAGAAAGCCAGCTTTTAAAAATTGTTAAAGATAATGCAGAAGATATAGAGAACATAAAAACAGCATTAGAAAAATTAATAGATATAGTTTTACAAGGAAAATAAAAATGAAAATAAGATATATATCAAGTCCTAAGCAAGATCATATTTTAGCTCCTAGTGAATATAGAAGATACACAAATAATATAATTGGCTTCAATGCTTTTTTTACAATTTCAATATTTACATTATTTACTTATGTTTTATTTAATAGAATATTAAATATAGAATTTATTAAATCTTTAAAACTATTTTTAAATCATGATCCATTAATAAATAGATTTGTTTTTGAAGTATATACAGGAACTATTTTTTTAATTGCATTATCTTTATCAATAATTCTTACTAATATAATTACAAAAGCAACTAATAGACAAGTAATAAAGTCTGGTAATTATATAGACGATACAGAAAATGTTTTAGAAAACCTAGAAAAAACATTTTCAATTAACAATGATAAAACCATAGCTATTATTAGAGAAAATGAAATTGATTTTAATAAATTTCCATTTAAAAAGATTTTAAATACTATCTATATACCTAAATCAGTATTAGAACTTTCAACGGTAATAACTGGTGAAGCTGGAAGTGGTAAAACAGTTTATACAGACAGAAATATTAAAGAAGTAATAGACAACAAGCATAAACTGATAGTGCATAATGTAAAAGGCGACGAATTAGAAAAGCTTAATGGTTATGCAAGCTTATATCTAATAGAGCCCTGGAATAAGAATGCAGGTTATGCAATTGATTTTTTAAATTTAGTATCAAGTAAAGAAATACAAAATGAAAATTCAAGAATAAGAACATTTGTATTAGCTTTCACAGAGTCAGTAAGTAAAACAGACTTTTTTCAAATAGGTTCAATATCTGTAATTGAAAGCTTTGTAAGAAGTGTAGTTAGAGACACAAAAGAAAATGGACTTGTAAAAGGAACATTGGGCGACATTGTAGAAAAATGGAATAGCTTTAATATTCAACCTATCAACACTACATTATTAGAAAATTCTAGTGGTGCTACATTAAGCACACTACAAGCAGAACTTGATAAAAACAAAGATCAACTAGACCAAATTAATGCTTTTATAAATATTTATAACTCAACAGCTAGCATTTATATTAATTCACAAAATGCTAAAACTTCATTATGTGTATTAGCTAGCTGTATTGACATAATAAGAAAATTTGAAACATTAAGCAGTTTTTGGGGAGAAAAACAAAAAACAAAAGCTTTAAATATTCGTAAATGGATTGCAGATAAAAAAGATAGACAAGTGATTGTTTTATCTAATTCTAATACTTATGGAGATATTGCTAATTGCTATATTAGTGCATTTATTAATCTTATAGTGCCTGAATTAATAGACAACTCTTATAACCCGACTTCACAAATACATTTTATTTTAGACGAATTCCCACAACTTTCCTCAATCTCATTAGATACATTTATGAAATTGCCTGACGTTGGAAGAAGTAAAAACATTAGAACTACTGTAATACTTCAAAGAGCTTCACAAATTAAAGAGAAATTTCAAAACAACGGAAAGCCAGCAGATAGTAAAAGCTTTATGGCTTCATTTCAAAATAAAATAATTTGTAGATTTGCAAGCGACGATATTGAATATGTAAAAGATATAATAGGAGAACAAGACATTATTGAATATTCAACAACTAGTAATTTCACAGCCCAAGGTCAAACATTTTCAAATAAAACCAGTGAGAAAAAACAACAAGCTTATAACATTAATGAATTAAATAATTTGTTAGGTCCTCAATTTGATAAATATAATAAATTTATCGGTGTAAGAGTCTTATTCAAATTCGCACAAAATAATGTTTTACCTATGCCGATTATGCCTCCTGTAATTTTTACTAAAAAATTTAAGAATAAAATAAATTCAACAGCTACAAACAATATATCAAAAGTTAATTTATTTAAAACAGAAGAAAAAACAGAGCAAGAAAAAGAAACTATTAAAGAAGAAGTAATAGAGATTACACAAGAAATTGAGACTATACATAATGAAACAACTGATTTAGATTTTTTAGACGACATAAACCCTATTGCAAGTGCTTTGAATGACGAGTTAGCACATTCAATAGATCCAGTTTTAGCAATTGCAATGACGGCAACAGATATTTTAGACAATATGAATAGTATTAATACTAATAACAATACTACTCACAACGAAGAAATAAAAACAATATTCAAAAAAAATAAAAATAAGGAGTTAGAAATATGATTTCAATGTCAAAAATTAATAATGTTTCATATCATTTAGAACATTCACAACATGATTATTATAGTGAAAACGATAATGAAAAAGGAGTTTTTAAAGGTTCTTTAATGAGATTTCAAAAGTTAGAGAATAAAGAAGTATCAGAAAAACAGTATTTAAAAATGATAGAACACGGAGGAGAAGATAATAAAGGAGTTGATATATGCTTTTCACCTTGTAAAGACTGGACTCTAATATATAACCTTGTAGATAATGAAACCCGATTAAAATTAGATACTATGAGAGATAAAGCAGTTAATAATATATGTAAAGCAATAGAACAAAATACTTATATAAGAAAAACTGAAAATGGTAAAACTACACACGAATTAGCCAAAGCTACTGGAATGGCTATATTTAACCACCACACAAGCAGAGAAGTTAATGATAAAGACATTAACCCATCAGGAATAATAGACCCCCAAGAGCATACACATATAACAGTATTTCCAAAATCATTAGGAAAAGACGGAAAATTTCATAGTCATACTTTATTAAGTGCTAAATATGAAAAGAATAATCAACATGAAACATTAAAATACTTTGATAGTGTAGGTCAATTAGAATTAGCCAAAGGCTTACAAGAGCTAGGCTTTAATCTAATTCAAGAAGATATGCACGGAAACTTTAAAATTGAAGGTATTACAGAAGAATTAAGAAACAACTTTTCTAAAAGAACTCAACAAATTGATAAATTGGCAGGTGAAAACTCTACATATAATGAAAGAAAAAATATTTCATTAAAAGTTAGAGCTAAAAAAGACAGTCATAATTTAGAAGATTTAAGATCATACTGGAAAGAAAATGCAAAACAATTAGGCTTTGATATTGATAAAGTTAATTCAATTAAAACACCACAACAAGATACACACAAAAAATTTAGTGAATTAATGAAAGATAATAAAGCAGGAATTTCATTAAAGAAATTAAAAACACTTGCAAATAATCAAGCTAAATTTTCAACTAAATCAAGTAAAGAAATATTTGAAGAATATAAAAACGATAAAAAATTAACTACAATATCTAAACAAGTTATGTTTTATTCAAAAAATAACTTTCAACAAAAGCAAGCTGATAACTTTAAAATTATGAGTGCAAAAAATGCTTTTAATAAAATATCAACTAAATCTAACTCAACTAATAAAGATAATAATAAAACTCAACCTACTAAACAAACACAGCCAAGCCCAACAGAACAAAAGTTTAATGGCTTAATGAATGACATTAATAAACCTAAAAATAATGGTGCTGGTCCTAGCTTAACACCTGCAAAAGATAAAAACGAAATGCTATCTAATCTAAAAAACTTAGAAGATAGATTATTTATGTTAGATCCAAAAGCTGATGATTTTGGCTTTCAATATGCAATGTTAATGCAACAAATAGGAAATTTAAAATCTCAAATAATGGCAGAAGAGAAAAGTGAAAAAGCTACTTCACATGAAAACAGTGTAAGTAATATTGATAATTCAACTAATACTAATACAGAGTCCAAACCAAACGATACAGATTTAGATAAAGATTTAGAAAATAAAAGACAAAAAGAAGAAAAAGAGCAAAGAGATAAAGACTATAAAGAAATGATTGAATTAAATAAATCATTAAAATTATCTTTAAATGAGTATGCAGATAAAAAACTAGACCATGACATTAAAAACTATATTAATACTAATCTCAAAGACTTAAATTTAAAAGAAGTAGAACAATTAAGCAAAATTAATGAAGAGCAATTAGCTAACAAACTTATAGAAATTGAAGAGAATAAACAAAATTTAACTGATGGAAGATTAAACAACGAACTTAATAAACACTTAAACATACATTCAAAAATAAATAATCACTTAAATGATAAGTATTTAGAACTATCTAAAAGCAATAATAAAGAAGTAGTAATAGAAAAATAACAATAAAAAAGGAGATACAAAATGAATTTAGAAGAATTAAGCAAGCTATTAACTAAAATTAATATAGATCACAGTTTTAAACATAATACAGATAGATTGTATTTAAACACTACTGCATACACTATTTATTTATTACAAGAAAAAGATTATAAACTAAATCTTAAAGTATATAAGAAATGGAATAAAGACCAAATAAAACAAACAGAAAAAGACATTGAAGCTTGCAGACTAGTTAAATGGTGTGCTTTAAAAAAACTATATAAGCTAAATGAAACAGTAAATAACTTATATAATTTTGAAGAACTTGCAGAAAGTCCAGTAGATACAAAGCTATTTAAAAGTGAAAATCTAAACAATAAAAAAACTATATTTGAATACTAACCTTATTTAATAAAAACAAAGCCATTTTTAATGGCTTTTTTATTACACTATTAAATAACACTTGTAAACATTTTTATAATGTGTTAACATTAAATCTTTAATGATTCAGCCACAAAAGAAGCACGGCTTAAGGAGAAACAAAACTAAACTTAGATACAAAGGAATTACAATGCTACAAGTCTTAGAACAACACCCAATTTACAGCAATATGTTTAATGCTGTTTTAAAAAGTAATAAAGGTATTAACATAGCTAATAATAATAACTTCATATTAAAAGCTCTTGTCAATACTGATACATTACATAAATTCGTTAAATTTCAACAACTATTAAAAGATTTAAAACTTAAATTAAATCATTTTAGTATCGGCTTTAATACTCAAACTAATAAATATCAATTAGTCTATGAGATTGAAAGCAAAACACATAACAACCCACCTATTAAGATTGATAGATTTTTAAATATCAATGTCCCATTTTCATTTATTCCTAATTTAGTAAATGATATTGTTAATTCTGCTTTAAATGATGTTCCTGTTTTAGAACTCATTGAAGTATCAAAGGGGAATTAACAAAATGAAAAAATCACACCAATACACCCCTAAACAACATTTAACTAATAATTTTGGTAATAATTTTATTACTGCTGAAAGTATGCTTTCTGCTGATTTCAAAAATCAAACAGAAGAACACTTTAAAGAGTGTTTAAAACAAGTTCCTGTTATTAACAATTTATTTATATCAAAAAATAAATGTGATAATGATAAACACTATGAGGAGATTAAAACTATTGCTGATATATGTTTAACGATGGCAATGATTGAAAGACGATTAGGAATAGTTAAAAATGAAGGGAGTAATAAAAATGATTAAACACTACATTACTCCAATTCAATTTGAACCAAATTTTGCTTACTCTGATAGTCGTGAATTTATGAGTAGAACAACTATTTATTTTATTACAACTGTTAATTTAGATAATATAGAGTTAAAAGATAGAAATAATGCTTTTATTTTAGACCAAGTTCAATATAGTGCTGTTTCAATATCAAGAGAATTAGATAGTTATTATGATATTAAACAATTCAAATTTCGATTTGAATTTAATGGATGCAAAATATTTTGGTGTAAATCTAAACCAATAAAAGAAGAAAAACTACAAGAGTTTATTAAAGAAAAAACAAATAAACGAGATTTTTATATTCTTTATGACAGTATTTATGACTAATCAATAATCTTTACACACATACACACAACAAGCCCATATTTTGAAATAGCTAGTCTGCTTTCAATATGGGCTTTATGTTATGCGTATGTGGAAAAGGTTATTTTTAAGCAAGATATTCAAGCTGTTGATATTTTTACAAAACACCCATAAACATTGAGTTTTAGCTCCATTATTTATGTGGTTTTACTAGGTCAAAGACTCTTTATTTTCGCTCAACTGTGTTACAGTTTGCCCTGTTAAATGTGAGTCATTAAATGGCAAAAAATAAGCTTATATCCCCATTTGTTAAATGGGTAGGTGGTAAAAGACAGTTGATTGATCAAATCAGTCCAGTCTTACCAAAGGATATTGCAAAGCTTAAATATTTTGAGCCGTTCATCGGTGGGGGAGCTGTATTCTTTCATCTTCAAAATAAGCACTCTACAATCAATGATTTCAATGCGGACTTGGTTAATGCCTACAATGTTGTTAAAAACAACCTGGATGACCTTGTAGCAAGCTTAAAGAAGCATCAAAACACATCTGAATACTTTTATAAGCTTCGTGAGTTAGATAGAGCTGATGATTTTGTTGATCTTTCACCTGTTGAAAAAGCTTCTAGATTAATTTACTTAAACAAAACCTGTTTTAATGGTTTATACCGTGTAAATAATTCAGGTGAGTTTAACAGCCCATTTGGGAACTATAAAAATCCAAACATTGTAAATGAACCCGTTTTAAAAGCTGTTAGTAAGTTTCTAGCTGATAAAGATATAACCATACTCAATGGGGATTATGCTGAAGCTGTTAAAGAAGCCGATGACAAATCATTTGTGTATTTTGACCCTCCATATCATCCACTATCAGAAAGCTCTAACTTTACTGGATATGTGCAAGGCGGATGGCAGGAAGCAGACCAGACACGATTAAAAGAGGTTTGTGATGACTTAACAAGTCGTAATGTTAAATTTTTACTATCAAATTCAAGCACACCGTTTATTAAAGATCTCTATAAAGATTATAAGATAAGTATTATTCAAGCTAATCGTGCAATTAATTCCGTAGGAGATAAACGAGGTTCAGTTGATGAGGTGTTAATAAAAAATTATGAGTGAAGCTAATCTTAATCAATCAGCTTGGTTATCGTTATTTGATAAATACGATATATTTAATCAATTAGAACAAAATAAATTTTTTAATATTACAGCTACTCAAATTAATGAATTTCGTCAAGCAAGGTTAATGACAAAGTTTGATAATACTAGTCAATTACCACATATATTTTTTAAACACGGTATTGGTATATTACCTATTTCAAGAGGAACATATACATTAGGAAAATTTAATATTTTTCACAAGTTTGAAGATATACCTGATGAAGTTGAACACATTAATTTTAATAATATTTATGAAACACTAGATTTTAATAATATCAGTTCAGAATCAACGGCTATTAGTTGTGCTTCTATATCTAAAATATTAGATGACTTTGTAGGTGAAGAGCTTGTTTCTACTGTTTCAGGGAGAATGGGTTCAAGCACATTTGAATTTAGTTTAGATAAATTTCACACAAAAAAAATTACAGTTTCAAAAGCACAAATTGAAATTGATGGAGGTTATGAGGGCGAAAAGTCTTTTGCATTAATTGAAGCTAAAAATTATATTTCTGATGACTTTATTATTAGACAGCTTTATTACCCATTTAGAAAATGGAAAGAAACAATACAAAAAGAAATTAAAAATATTTATCTTACATATTCAAATGGAATATTTGAATTGAGAGAATATGTTTTTACTGATATAGAGGGTTATAACTCTATTAATCTTGTAAAAAGTAAACGATATGCAATTTATAACACTGTTATTAATGTTGAAACTATTCAGCAATTAATTCTTACAACACCAACAGAACCAGAGCCAACTGATACACCGTTTCCACAAGCAGACTCCTTTGAAAGAGTGATTAATTTATGTGAATTAATTAATACTTCGGAAGAATTAGGAAAAGATGAAATCACAGATAATTATGACTTTGATGCACGACAAACAGATTATTACTTAAATGCTTGTAAATATTTAGGATTAACCGAAAAGGGTTATAAGGACGAGGTTATATCTGCTTTTCTAAGCTCAAAAGGTAAAGCAATATTCAGAAAAGATATTAGCACCCGTAGAATTGATTTTATTAAGTTAATCTTATCAAAGATTGTATTTAAAGAAACATTAGAGCTATATTTCAGTAAAGCTTGTATGCCAAATAAAGAAGAAGTAGTTTTAATAATGAAAAGATCAAATCTAAACAATGTAAATTCAGAAGAAACTTATAGTAGAAGAGCTTCTACTGTATTAGGCTGGACAAACTGGATAATTTCACAAATAGAAGAATGAAACAGTCAGTAGACTATTTGCTTGTAGCGAGTAAAATAACTCTAACAAATAAACTAGATTAAACCCAACAATGACAAATGATTTAGAAAACTTAACTAAAATATTACATTCAATTCAATTTGCTATCAGTGATTTAAAGCAAGTAGTTCAAACTGAAAACCTTTTGCTTGTTGAGTTAGCGATGAGTTCTTTAAAAAATCTAACTGATGAAGAAGCTAAAATTACAAGATTAATCAGTATTCTTGAAATTTCAAATAAGAAAAATTAACAGCTATTTGTCCTCGTAGTTCAACGGATAGAACATATGCCTCCTAAGCGTAAAATACAGGTTCGATTCCTGTCGGGGATACCAAAATTTGACAAAAAATGCCAAAATTCGAGATTTTCTAAAAAAAATTTGACAAAAATTTGACAAAAAAATTACATAAAAAATATAAAAGTATTATAAAACAAATACTTACATACTTTTTAAATAATCCCTCCTAAGGGCTAGTTTCAGGTTCGAGTCCTGACGGGGACGCCAGCGATGCTGATAAAACAGTTAAGTGCTTGAAAGTAATTGATTTAAGCGCTATAATTTTGGATTGACTTTCATGTCAATTAACTTGCATGCAATCACATTGGGTGCCTTTAATCGGGTGTTTTTGATTGCATGTTAATGAATAACCCTTTGAATGGAAAGACTAAAATCATGTCTGTGACTATGCGTCAAATGCTGGAGGCCGGTGTTCACTTTGGCCACCAAACTCGTTACTGGAACCCGAAAATGGCTGAGTTCATCTTCGGTGATCGTAACAAAATTCATATCGTAAACCTGGAAAAAACACTGCCACTGTTTGAGGAAGCGCAAAAATACGTGCGCACACTGGCAGCAAACAAGGGTCGTATTCTGTTCGTGGGCACCAAGCGTCAAGCCCGTGACATCGTTAAAGAAGAAGCGCAGCGCGCTGGTTGTGCTTACGTTAACCACCGCTGGTTGGGTGGTATGCTGACTAACTTCAAAACAGTGAAGCAGTCTATCAAGCGTCTG
>Ga0208510_100352_pt1 | contig 16815 bp, 16 predicted proteins | sample LakWasMet33_HOW6_2_FD_183875 | JGI IMG/M metagenome (GOLD analysis project Ga0208510, IMG submission 183875) | Freshwater sediment methanotrophic microbial communities from Lake Washington under simulated oxygen tension - Sediment Metagenome... | ecosystem: Environmental > Aquatic > Freshwater >...
GCCTTCACCGGCATGCTGGCCGATATTTTTGCCGGCACCGCCAAAGACGCCACCGAGGAAAACATTCAGGCGCGTTGCCGCGGCGTGGTGTTAATGGCGCTGTCGAACAAACAGGGCAAGCTGTTGCTGACTACCGGCAACAAGAGTGAAATGAGCGTGGGTTACGCGACCTTGTACGGCGATATGTCCGGCGGTTTTGCACCGATCAAGGACGTGCCCAAGCTGCTGGTTTACCAGTTGGCGCGTTATCGCAATTCCTTATCTCCGGTGATACCGGAACGGGTTATTATCCGCCCGCCTTCGGCTGAACTGGCCCCCGACCAAATCGATGCGGACTCTTTGCCGCCCTACGACGTGTTGGACCCGATCCTGGAGCGTTATATCGAAAAGGACCAGTCCGCCGCTGAAATCATCGCCGCCGGATTCAGGCGCGAAGATGTGGCCAGAGCCATCAGCCTGGTCGACCGGAACGAATACAAGCGCAGACAGTCCCCGCCGGGAATCAGGATCACGGCAAGGGCGTTCGGTCGCGACCGGCGCTACCCGATCACTTCCGGCTATAAGGGCATTTAGTAGGGCAAGCGCTCATTTGCATCAACTTAAGCTTCAATCAATAAAATGCAGGAGATTGATTCACCACGAAGACACGAAGTTTTTATGTGACTACTTGCCATTGCCGGTACTCCCCTCTCGGCAACCGCTCCTGCTTCGCCAAAAGCCTCTACTGTTTGCGCATTACCTCTCGTATTCATTCATAGGCTTCGCGTCTTTTCCTTCGTGAACTTCGTGTCTTCGTGGTGAAATGTCTTTAAGGGGTGGATTACATTTTCTCAATTCCTGACTATTTGTAATACAATGGGCGGGTTTACAACCGTTTGTTTCGATCACCAAATGTTCCTGCCGGCGGGTTATAAAAACAAAGCTATAGCTATGTTGGCTGTCGACATGACCTATTGATCTTCACTTCAATAGCGATATACCGCTCTAACAATCCGCATAGCCAATAAAACATTACTGCTGGCTCACAGAGTTGCTCATGAGAAGACAGTATTTAATAATTTAAAAAAGGTGTCAGTTCTATGTGTTGGAGTGGTGAAGCGTCCGGTGTTTTAGCCGTCGCAGGTCTTAGTACCGCAGCTTATGTTGCAATTAAACAAGGGGAATCTAAAGAACTCTGGGTTCCGTTAACTTATTTTGCTTTAATGGAATTATTACAGGCGGTAACTTACGTCTATATCGATTTATGCGACAATCCGAATAATCAGATACTAACGCTGCTGGGCTATTTGCACGTCTCGTTCCAGCCGTTTTTTGTCAACATGGTCGCGATGTACTTCATCCCGGAAAGCGTCAAGCTAAAAATTCGAACGACTGTCTATACTATCTGCGCCATCGGTACGCTGTTCATGCTGATCAAGATGTATCCTTTTGTCTGGGCAGGTTCTTGCAACATCGGCGTGGAAGGTTTTTGCGGACCGAGTGTTTGTTCTACCTCCGGCTCGTGGCACATCGCCTGGCAAATGCCGTTGAACGGCCTGATGTCGGACCCTGTGGGCTGGCTGTTCGGCTTTAACTGGGGCTTGCATGCATTTACTTATATCGTGGTCGCCTTTTACCTGCCGCTTATGTACGGTTCATGGCGTTTTGTGGCCTTTCATTATTTAATCGGCCCGTTTATTTCCGACGTGACCACCACCGATCCTAACGAATATGCCGCGGTTTGGTGCCTGTTTTCCATCGCTTTATGCGTATCGGTCATTAAATCCCCGATCAGGAAACATCTGCACGTTAAAACCTGGCCTTTTTATAAGAAGTATATTGGCGATTCGCTGTAGAAATTAAGTGCAGGTCGGGTTACCCTAAAGCTAACCCGGCCTACGCGGCTACTTTACTGTTATCGTCATTTTTCCGAGGAGCAAATATGCAAACATTTAGACAAATTCTGACTTTTTCTCTTTTCATCGCAATTTTTTCGGGCTGCAACCCTGTTTTTGCTGAAACGACTGAGACAACGGATACGGATACGCATCATGCGCAAAATAGCCTTGATTGGCCGGGCGTTTATCACGGCTTTCTGCCTTGCGATGATTGCAAGGGCGTGAAAACGACACTCGCCTTGAACAAAAACAACAGTTATCTCTTGATTACCCAATACGTTGGCAAGTCGGAAAGAGAAATTGTGGAAAAAGGGAAATTTACTGGGGGCAATAACAACAATACGATTGTTTTAACGCCACGCGATAATTCAACTACACGGCAATATCTTGTCGGCGAAAATACGCTCACTCAGCTCGATAACAATGGCAATCGTATCTCCGGCAAACTTGCAGATCGCTATATTTTGCGCAGAACCGATGTAACAAAATCATCATCGTCGCATCCGTCGCATTGAGCAGAGCTCAAGCAAAGCGGTTGTACTTATTTTCAACGCAAAACGTTTCGGACGCGGCAACATGCCCCGTCCGACTTGGTATATTGGCGATTTGCTTTAACTTAAGCTGTGTCAATTAACATTGGCCATACCAATCACCCCATAACAACCGCTTTTCGCTTCGCCCCCCAGTTCCCCGGCTTTGGATTGAAGACTCCCGCACAGCGCTCGCCGCAAAAACGGCAATTTCCGGACGCATCCAGATTCCAGTCGGACAACTCGTACCAGTCGCGGCCTATCAATAATTTTTTGCAGCTGTGGCAATAGGTACTCTCTGCGGATTTATCATGCACATTGCCCACATAGGCATAATGTATCCCATTTTTTAAAGCGATTCGTCGCGCCTGTAACAAGGATGAAAGCGGCGTAGGCTGTTTATCGCGCATCTTCCAATCTGGATGAAACGCGGTGAAATGTATCGGCACATCCGGCCCCAGGTTCTCGACCACCCATTGGGTCATGGCTTCCAGCTCGGCTTCCGAATCGTTCTCGCCCGGAATAACCAAGGTGGTCAGCTCCAGCCAGACCGATGTTTCATGCTTGATGTACTTAAGCGTTTCCAATACCGGTTCCAAATGTCCGCCGGCAATTTTGTGATAAAAATGTTCGGTGAAGGCTTTTAAATCAATATTGGCGGCATCCATCCATTGGTAAAACTCGACTCTGGGTTCCGCGCAAACATAACCCGCGGATACCGCCACTGATTTTATGCCCAGACGCCGACAGGCCTGGGCGGTATCAATCGCATATTCATGAAAAACGACCGGGTCGTTATAGGTATAAGCGACGCTGTCACAGCCATAATCAAGTGCCGTCTGCGCAATGGCATCGGGAGATGCCTTGCTCATCAAGGTATCCATTTCCCGCGATTTGCTGATGTCCCAATTCTGGCAAAAATTGCAGGCCAGATTGCATCCGGCGGTGCCGAAGGAAAATACCGGGGTGCCCGGTAAAAAATGGTTCAGCGGTTTCTTTTCGATGGGATCAATGGCAAAACCGCTGGAGCGACCGTAACTGGTCATGACAATCTGGTCATCCAGGTTTTGCCTGACAAAGCACAGGCCGCGCTGTCCTTTGTGCATCTTGCAAAACCGGGGGCAGAGATCGCATTGCACCCGCCCATCGTCCAGCGTATGCCAGTAGCGGGTTCTTACGGTATCTTTGGTAACAAAATCAGTCATGGTTATTCTCCTGTTTCCACTAATAAATAGTAAAAAGACGCCACTTTGCTCATGCAACAATAGTGCGTGAAGGCTTGTTTCAATAACCCAACCCTTTATTCAGAAGGCGAACTGTGGGTATTACGCGTTATTTTTGTTCAAGTTATAAAATTTCCCTTGTCCAGCATGGCTTATCAGCGAAATAAAATAAATGATTTTCGCATGCCTAAGTAATGGCACGTATGGATGCCGGATGGCTTTAATTCTATGATCCGTTCCATCGATAGGGTGTAGGTTTCGCTTTTCGCGGCTGAACGGTTGTTAAAATCCCGTAACAATTCAGTGTTACTATCTTGTGAACTGAGTTTCCTCAGCAAGCGCTCCCCGCAGAAAATATCCCCATGCGCCATGCCATTAAATAAAAGGACAAGCTAATGAATAGACAGCCCGCCGTAGCAGGTTCTTTTTATCCTGTGAATCCGGAACAACTTCATCTGATGCTGGACCAGTTTTTGAATGATGCGGCGACCGATGAAAAAGTTCCCAAAGCCATCATCGCGCCTCATGCCGGTTATATTTATTCCGGCCCGATTGCCGCAAGCGCCTATGCCCGGTTAAAAAAAGCCCATGACAAGATAACCCGCGTGGTGCTTATCGGCCCCTCTCATCGCGTGGCTTTCAGGGGCTTGGCCGTGAGCAGATCGGAAACGTTTACCACACCGTTGGGATCTGTCTCTGTGGATCAGGCGGCAGTGCAAACCCTGGTCCAACTGCCCTTTGTCGAATACATTGAGCAGGCGCACACCTATGAGCACAGCCTGGAAGTCCATCTGCCTTTTTTACAGGAAATGCTGGATAGCTTTGAAATCGTACCCATTGTTGCAGGCGACGCTTCGCCTGAACAAGTCAGTCAGGTGCTTGATGCGTTATGGGGCGGCGATGAAACGCTGATTGTGATCAGTTCTGACCTGAGTCATTATCATGATTATGCCACCGCTCAGCAGATGGATAAATCAACCAGCCAGGCCATAGAGCAACTGCAATATGAGCGGCTCACCCCCGAATCCGCTTGCGGCAAAGTGCCTGTCAGCGGCCTGTTAAAACTGGCAAGGAAAAAGTCGCTGTCCGTTACAACCATAGACCTGCGCAACTCCGGCGACACCGCTGGAGACAAAGCCAGCGTGGTCGGCTACGGTGCTTATGTCATTGAATAAGGTGAATCGGCAACGCCTGCTGGAGTTGGCGAAGAGTTCAATTCGGCATGGGTTGCAAACAGGCCGCCCCTTGAAAATCAACCTGGACGATTATCCGGAAGAATTGACGGAAACGCGCGCCACCTTTGTTACCTTGCAGATAAACCATCAACTGCGCGGCTGCATCGGCATGCTGGAAGCGGTCAGGCCGTTGGCCGAAGATATTGCCGAAAATGCATTTTCCGCCGCCTTCAGAGACCCTCGCTTTCCGCCACTGCAAGCGGACGAACTCGACGAGCTGGAAATACACCTGTCCTTGCTCACGCCTGCCGAACCTATTACATTTACCTCTGAACAGGACTTAATATCTCAACTGCAACCCGGCACAGACGGCTTAATATTGGAAGAACCGGAAATTTATAGCGCTGCGAACAAGCGCGAACAGCTGCCGCCGAGAATAGACGGTTTAATATTGGAAAAAGGTCGCCGACGCGGCACTTTTTTGCCGTCGGTATGGGAATCATTGCCGGAACCTGAGCAATTTTTGCGGCATTTAAAACAAAAGGCAGGATTACCGCCCGACTACTGGTCTAAAAATATCCGGATTTACCGCTATCAGACGGAGATAATAGACTAGGTAAGCGTTACGCTGTCAACGCCTTCAAATGATGGCAATCATCCGCACGAGACTTCACCGTTAAATGGATTGTACGACCCATCGACTACCGGCTTTAAGCGTGGATCATTAAACAACCGCCATGATCGGATGAAACAAGAATGATGTCGCCGTATTCAGGATGTTTGATGCACTTGGCCGCAACCATTCCGGCGTAGACAACTCTGTCAATTTCGTCATAAATATCTTCGGAGATTTCTGCGTATTGCTGCACGGTGAGGGGTGTTATTTTTGCGTCTTTCATTCAAATAGTCTCCGGATAGATTAAAGAAAGGTGAGCTTGGCGAATAGCGCTATTTTGCTTTTGTGATTGCCGTATTCTTTTTTCATTATTGAGATTCGAATCTAACACGCATAAAGGTAAACCGCCCCTTATAGAAAACCTACACTTGCAAGCTTACTGCCAGTCCCTGAAAAAAGTCAGGGACCGGCTCAGAGCTCCATTCATAAAACCTTCCATACCTTGTCAATTAACTGTCAAGGTCAACACAGTGTAAATAAATCCTGCGGTTAAAGAGCACCGCTACCATTAATGTGAGTTGAACAATAATGTTAAACATCCATACTATGTTTTTCATGATGAGTTCCTCAAAGCGAATTTATTAAAATTATGCTTTCGTCAGTCATGTCGACAATGTCGGTCTAACATTCTTGGTGTCGTTATCGGCTGACATTCTTATTCTTGAAGTTAAAATCCCTATCAATCGGTAATCGCCCAATAACACCCTTTTTTGGAAAGTTTTCGCAGTAGCGAAAAAAGCGTTGATTTTGCATTTTGCCGATTTATGTCGGTATTCCTCGAAAATAGGTTGGTGTTGTACAGGCATCTTTAGGGTAGAGCGATCAGCGTCTTCAATCAATAAGCGCGATTACTTATCAGGAGAACTCGCTATTGAGCTGAATGCCTTACCTCAACCAACGTTTTAATTCCAAATGATTCTTCAAGATTAACGCATAAAAAATACCATTTATTTAATTTCCTTATACAACAGCACGTTAGTTCTTTATTGATATTTACCACGAAAAAATTGGCTATTTTTTAAGGACGGGGGGATTATTTTGCCCATTTTGGCAATGTATAAGCAGGTTTCTATGGGGTGCATGGGTGGATAACAAACCTTGTTTCCAGGATATTTTTATCGGCAGCGCCATTGCCGCGCCATAATTCGTTCCGCCTCACAACAAACCATGCTCTGCAAAGGAATAGGGCTGCCCGTCGCCGATAATAAAATGATCCAGCACCCGTATATCGAACAAGGCCAAGGCCTGCTTCAGTTTCTCGGTGATATGTTTATCGGCCTGACTGGGTTCGGAAATACCGGACGGGTGGTTATGGGCAAAAATCACCGCTGCCGCATTATGGCGTAACGCCTGCTTGGCGACTTCCCGGGGATAAACGCTGGCGCCGTCTATGGTGCCCCTGAATAATTCATCCAGTTGTATAACCCGGTGCTGGTTATCAAGAAATAAACAGGCAAACACTTCGTAGCTGTAACCGCGCAGTTGTGCGCTGAGATAGGAACGGGTGATTTCCGGGCTGGTTAGCGCATTGCCGCGCTGCAGGGCTTCCTTAAAATGTCGCCGGGCCATTTCCAATACGGCCTGGAGCTGGGCATAAGTGGCCTCGCCCAAGCCTTTGCCCTCGCAAAAGCGTTGCTGGTCGGCGCCTAACAAGGCGTTCAGGGAACCGAAGTCGACGAGCAGCTCACGAGCCAGGTCAACTGCGGATTTGCCCGGCGAGCCGGTGCGCAGAAAAATAGCCAGCAGTTCCGCGTCGGTTAAAGCGGCCGAACCGCGTCGCAACAGTTTTTCTCTGGGCCGATCTTCTGCCGACCAATCTTTAATGGACATAGGCCTCTTCCTATACGATTGAGATTTAAGCATAGAAGAATTTCTTCATACTTGCCATAATGTCGCCATTTGTTCAACTTTTCCGGGCATGACTATTAACAAGCATATTTTATTGGCTGTCAGCGGCGGCATTGCTGCGTACAAGTCGGCCGAGTTGGTCAGGCTGTTGCGAAAACGGGGCGCCAAAGTGCGCGTGGTGATGACCCGATCAGCCATGCAGTTTGTTAGCCCGCTGACCTTTCAGGCGCTGTCCGGCAACCCGGTGCATAGCGAATTGCTTGATGCGGATGAAGAGCATGCCATGGGCCATATCAATCTGGCACGCTGGGCCGATGCATTGATTATCGCCCCGGCAACGGCCAACACCCTTGCAAAGTGCAGCCACGGTCTGGCTGACGACTTATTGTCGACGCTCTACCTAGCGGCAACCTGTCCTGTTTACGTTGCCCCGGCCATGAATCAAGCCATGTGGCATAAGACGGTCACTCAGGAAAATATTCAAAAACTCAAAAGCCACGGCGTTATCGTGATCGGCCCGGAACAAGGCGATCAGGCTTGCGGCGAAACCGGCTTCGGCAGGATGTCCGAGCCTCTGGACATTTGTAACCGTTTAATGGATGAACCGGCCGCACAGTGTTTGAGCGGGCTTAAGGTTTTAATCAGCGCCGGGCCGACCCGCGAACCTTTAGATCCGGTCCGCTACATCACCAATCGCAGTTCAGGAAAAATGGGCTATGCGCTGGCCAATGCCGCATTAAAAGCCGGCGCCAAAGTCACGCTGGTCAGCGGCCCGGTTACGCTTTCAGCCCCTGATAATGCGGAGCTTATAAGCGTAGAAACTGCGGCGCAAATGCATGCGGCGGTTATCGCCAAAGCCGCGGAATATGATATTTACATCGGTGCGGCGGCTGTTGCCGATTACAGCCCTGCCCTGATGGAAAAAGCGAAAATAAAAAAACAGGCCGAACAAACCACGCTGACCTTGCAAAAAACCAGGGATATTCTGGCGGAAGTCGCCGGGCTCGCCAAGCGCCCGTTCACGGTCGGATTTGCCGCAGAAACCCATGACCTTGAACAATACGCCCAAGACAAATTGACGCGCAAGAATCTGGATATGATCGCGGCAAACTGGGTGGGGCGCGATTTGGGCGGCTTTGATAGCGAACAAAACGCATTGCTGGTTTTCTGGAAAAACGGTCAAAAATCCCTGGCAATGACCGACAAAAATCATTTGGCCGAACAACTAATCAGCTTAATCGTAGAGAGAATGGAATATGAAAGGCGCCACAAAAATACAGCTTAAAATTCTGGACGGCCGTTTAGGCAAAGACATTCCGTTGCCTGAATATGCGACATCAGGTTCGGCAGGTTTGGACTTGCGCGCCTGCCTGGATGAGTCGGTCGAGTTAAAACCGGGAGAAACTCTGTTAATTCCAACCGGCCTGGCTATTCATATCGATGATCACCAGTTAGCCGCAGTTTTATTGCCCAGATCCGGGCTGGGACACAAACACGGCATCGTGTTGGGCAATCTGGTCGGGCTGATCGATTCGGATTATCAAGGACAGGTCTTCGTCTCCTGCTGGAACCGGGGCGACACCGCTTTTACCATTAATATCGGCGAGCGCATCGCACAAATGGTTTTTGTGCCGGTGGTGCAGGTGGAATTCGAACAAGTCGCCGAGTTCGACCAAAGTATGCGCGGCTCCGGCGGTTTTGGTCATACAGGTCGTCATTAAGCTGTTTTTCTTTCATAGAGGCATAAACATGATACGGCTATTTTCTTTACTGTCAGCGTTTGCCGTTTTAATGATTCTGACTGCCGGTGCGGGCGTTTACTGGATCAGTGCGACTCAAATCGCCCAATCAAAGCAAGACGCCACGGCAGCCGTTGCCAAAAGCGTCGCGTTAGGCATAACGGCACAGATAAAGCTGCTGACCGACACGCTGGAAAAAATGTCGCAGGACCCCGAGGTATTGGCTGCGGTTACCAGTGCAGATACGGCTCGCACACACACGGTGGCGGCAGAACTTGAACGGCATTTACCCGGCGTTCTAAAAGTCAGGCTGTTATTACCGGGCGTCAGTGAGCTGGACGACAAAAGCGTGCCCAAAATGGGTTATGCCGATCTGGACATGGTGCGGGAGACCTTTACCAAAAACCAACTACCGGCAATACAAGGCGATGTCGGGCCTGACCGGCATCTGGCGATAACCCGGAGGATTATGCAGAATGATCAGGCGGTCGGCGTTATCCTAGCCAGCTTGAACTATGACTTTATCAGCAAAACCGTACAGGCAGCGGAGCTAAAAGACGGGTATCTTGAATTGAAACAGGCAACGCTGATGTTAGGCGCTGCCGGTCAACCGGTCGGTGCAGAACCAGGCGATGATGTGCCAATAAAAGTGGCCAACACCGGCTGGGAACTGCATTACCAGTATGACAACAGTGTAAATTCCTCCGGACTGACTGTCATTGCAAGCATAATCGCCCTTTCCGCCCTGCTGGCGCTGCTGGCTTTTTTTATGGGCTACCGGAAGCTTTCATCTCTGCTGACGCACGATCTGGGCAGCGTGCTGAAAGCCTTTAAGGATCTGATGACCAATAAACTACAGGGTAACTATCCTGTTAAGTTGCCGGAAATGCATGCCGTTATTTCCACTTTATCGCAGTTTAAACGGGTTATGGATAATCAGGACAGCTATATAGCCGACGATAATATTGCCGATTTTGGAATGCGTGGTTTTTTTGATGACTTTGGCGACGGCCTGACCGCGACTGCTCCCGTCAGTCTTACGGCACTTCCCCCAGCCATGAAGGTCAAATCAGGAGCTACGCCGCCAAAGACAGCGAACGGCGGCATCGACGCAAGAGCAGTTGCCGAAGCAGAGCAACGCCTGGAGCAGTCATCTAAAGCACAAACCGACAGCGTTAATTTTAATAAACCGGCTGCCGCAACCAGCAAACCGGAAGCCGTTGAAAAAACCGTGCCGGACTTCTTTGACATGCCCCTTTCCACAAAAAAAACGGCTGACACGGGCGTTATTTTCAGGGCGTACGACATCCGGGGTATCGTCGGCAAAACGCTGACTAAAGAAGTGGTTTACGACATTGGCCGCGCGCTGGGCACCCAGGCTAAAGAGCTGGGCGGTAAAACCATCGTGGTCGGCCGGGATGGCAGGACCTCCAGCCCTGCCTTGGCGGAAGCCCTGGCCAAAGGCATTATTACAACCGGCCTCAATGTCCTGGATATAGGCATGATACCCACGCCGGTGCTTTATTTTGTGGCAAGACACACCGAAGGGCGTTCCGGGGTGATGATTACCGGCAGCCATAACCCCGCCGATTATAACGGCCTGAAAATGGTCATCAACGGCGAAACGCTGGCCGGCGAAAGAATCCAACAGCTTAAAACCTGCATTGATAATCAGGCCTATGCAACCGGCAAGCCCGGAAGCATCGAACAGAACAGCCAATTCAGCAATGAATACATCGGCATTATTTCCGAAGATATACACGTCGCCAGACCCATGGCCGTGGTGCTGGACTGCGGCAACGGCGTTGCCGGCGAACTGGGGCCGATGCTGCTGAAAACGCTGGGCTGCGAAGTGAAGGAGCTATTTTGCGACATCGACGGCACCTTTCCCAATCACCATCCGGACCCCAGCAATCCCAAGAACCTGTCCGAATTGATTGCAACGGTCAAACATTACAAGGCCGACATCGGCATCGCTTTTGACGGCGACGGCGATCGTTTGGGCGTTGTCGACTCGAACGGCAAAATCATCTGGCCGGACCGGCAAATGATGCTGTTTGCCAAAGATGTGCTGGCCGGCAAACCCGGATCGGAAATCATTTACGATGTGAAATGCTCCCGCCATCTGGCCGATCAAATCGTAAAATACGGCGGTAAGCCGACCCTCTGGAAAACCGGGCATTCATTGATGAAAGCCAAGCTTAAGGAAACCGGGGCCAAGTTAGCCGGTGAAATGAGCGGACATATTTTCTTTAATGATCGCTGGTTCGGTTTTGACGATGCCTTGTATTCGGCTGCGCGTTTGCTCGAAATACTGTCCCGCGACACGCGCAGTAGCGCCGAGGTATTTGCCGATTTTCCCGATAGCATCAACACCCCGGAATTGAATGTCGTGCTGGAAGAAGGTGAAAATTTCACCTTTATGGACGGCCTGCTTGCCGCCGCCCATTTTAGCGACGGCAAAATCACCGATATAGACGGGATGCGCGTCGACTTTCCGAACGGCTGGGGACTGGTGCGGGCATCAAACACCACGCCGTCACTGGTTATCCGTTTTGAGGCCGATTCGGAAGCCGCAATGAGCGGCATTCAGGAGCAATTCAGACAACTGATGAAAAAGATCAAACCCGATATTATTTTGCCTTTTTAATAAACCGGAAACATCGCATCGCTGAAGAAACCCTATAAACATTAAAGTTAAATACTGCTCAACTCAGTTTCTTGTACAATAGCATTACACTAATAAAATAGTGGTTATATCCAGTTTCTTAACTCAGGAAAAAATAATGAAAAAAATAAGTCTATTGCTTACGTTATCCTTGTTGTTTGGCTTTTCAAGCACGGCTGTATTTGCCGCGCCCCTAACTTCTAATAAAGACATCATCGGCAGTTGGTTTCTGGAATATACAAAAAAATCGCCGGAAGATACTGAAAAAAAACCGATGGGCATGACCTGGGTAATTGATAATAGCCAGCTGACCCAAAAAGATATTCCTCAAGTTAGAGGCAACCCCTATGATGCGCCGGCAGTCGACTATGTTGTTGAAGACGGCACTTTAAAAGTCAGCATATTGGGCAGGGCGGGCAAATTCGATGTTTACTCGTTAGTGGAAAAAACCGATACGGCTATGGTACTTAAAGATAATAAGTACGGAACCTACATGTATTTTACCAAGAAGTAAGCTCCCTCCTCCCAGTCTCCGAGGCTTACGCGTTATAAACATGACGATTAAGCCTCAACAAATACTCCTGCATTACTGTGCTGCTCTACCCTCCTTGTCGGCACATCACTCACACTCCGTTTCAATGACGAACAGCGCCGGCAAAAAGTCCCGTTGGTCACTCTGTTATCCTGTGAATTGGCATCAATGTTGTTTGAATGGATAATCGAATGATTTTAATGGATAATGCACGTCTATTTACTTGATCTAACCTACGCAGTGAAGCAATGAAAAAAAAGATAGAGGAACTTATCCTGCAAGCCGTTGAAACACTAAAATCAAACGGTGTTCTCGCTCAGGAAATCACCCCGAACATTACGATTGACCGCACCCGTGACCCACAACATGGCGATTTTGCTTCGAATCTGGCATTAATGCTGGCGAAACAGGTAAATACAAACCCGCGCCAATTGGCAGAAAAACTGATTGCCGCACTGCCTCAAGATACCGCAATAGTTAAAGTTGAACTGGCGGGCCCCGGCTTTATCAATTTCTTTATCGATCCCACCGCCCAATATCAGGTTATCAAGCAAATTCACGACCAAGGCCCGAAATTTGGCTTGAGTAATATCGGCGCCGGTAAAAAAGTCCAGGTCGAGTTTGTTTCCGCCAATCCTACCGGGCCTTTGCATGTCGGTCATGGACGTGGCGCCGCCTATGGCTCTGTAGTTGCCGATTTATTGCAGGCAATCGGTTTTGACGTACATCGCGAATATTATGTCAACGATGCCGGTCGGCAGATGGACATACTCGCCACCAGTATCTGGCTCAGATACCTGGAAGAATGCGGCGAAGTGGTGCATTTCCCCAGCAATGCTTACCGGGGCGAATACGTGCGAGAAATTGCCTGGAACATTCATAAAAACGCCAACAATGAATATCGCAGACCTGTAGAGCTGGTGTTTGAAGACATTCCTCCCGATGAACCTGCGGGCGGCGACAAGGAAGAACATATCGATGCGCTGATAGCCCGCGCCAAGACCTTGCTGGGCGCGCCGTTATATCAGGACTTTTTTCAAATAGGCCTGAACAACATTCTGGAAGACATCAAAATCGACTTAAGCGAGTTTGGCGTTGACTATCAGGAATGGTTTTCAGAACGCCAGCTGATGGACGACGGTTCGGTGGAAAAAGCGCTGGATCGCTTACGTGCGGCCGGTCATCTTTATGAAAAGGATGGCGCGACCTGGTTTGCCTGCGCCGATTTAGGCGACGAGAAAGACCGGGTCGTGGTCCGCGAGAATGGTCAATCCACCTATTTCGCGTCCGATATTGCCTACCACATGAACAAGCTGGATCGCGGTTTTGACCAGATTATCAACATTTGGGGAGCCGATCATCATGGCTACATTCCCCGCGTCAGGGCGGCCATTCAGGCCCTGGGCGCAGATGAATCCAAGTTAAAAGTGCTGCTGGTACAGTTTGCCTCACTGTATCGCGGCGAAGAAAAAGTACAAATGTCGACCCGCTCCGGCGAATTTGTCACCTTGCGGCAATTGCGCAACGAAGTCGGCAAAGACGCGGCGCGCTTCTTTTACGTGATGCGCAGGTCGGAACAGCACATGGATTTCGACCTGAAACTGGCGACCTCCAAATCCAACGAGAATCCGGTATTTTATGTGCAGTATGCCTACGCCAGGGTATGCAGCGTGTTGCGCCAATTGGACGAGAAAAACTGGGAACGGAATTTGCCGCTGGGCATGGAAAATCTGGCGCTATTAACCGAAGAGCACGAAACCAATCTGCTGGGAACCCTGGCACGCTACCCTGAAGTGCTGGAACGCGCGGCGTTACAGTACGAACCGCATCAGCTGATTCAATACCTGCGCGAATTGGCAAACGAGTTCCATACTTACTACAATGCGCATCAATTTCTTGTTGAGGATGCAAAAATTCGTAATGCAAGGCTCAATTTGATTTGCGCAGTGAAACAGATATTGGCAAACGGCTTGAGCTTGCTGAATATCAACACACCTGAAGCAATGTAAAATGGCTAAAGACTACAAACATAGAACGCAGAGTAAGAATACCTCGTCGTACAGACAAAACTCAGGCCAACAAAAAAGTCTTGGTCTGTGGCGATGGATGCTGATTACGGCGTTGATTATTTCGTTTGTAGTCTTTCTGGTTTATTTACGCAGTACCGGATCGAAACAGATCACCGCTCAGCCGGCTATACCGACCCAGCCCGAGGAGGCCAAAGTTGAAGCCCCCAAGCCGGAGAAAAAGCCTGAGGGGCCGGTATTGCCGCAATTTGATTTTTATACCATCCTGCCTGAAAAAGAAGTCATCGTGCCGGATCACGAAATTAACACGCGCGCCAGGGAAGAGCGGGTGGGACAGGCAAAAACCGCCAGTTATATTTTGCAGGCCGGTTCGTTCCGGGAATTTAAAGATGCCGACAGCTTAAGAGCCAAGCTGGCTTTAATGGGCATTGAATCCAAAGTTGAGAAAGCAAAAGTCGGCAATGTCGTCTGGAACCGGGTCAAAATGGGACCTTATACCCAAATGACCAGCGTTAGCACCATTCGAGGCCGATTAAGGGAAAACGGCATAGACGTGATCGTTATGGAAATTGGCAATTAATAGACTGTAAGCATCGCACGCCTTTTTGGTGTTCATTCATCCTCAAACGGCGATCAGGCCATGGAAGACACCAGAATATTCAACAGAGATGCAAATCTGTAAATTCCCACTCAAATGCCGATGGGCTTAATCGATTCAATATACTAATTTCTTTGGTATTTTTAGAGAATCATAAATAGTGTCCATTACAGGCATTCCTGTAATTTTTCAACACCAGCCCTTCGTTTCCATAGACACCCGACAGCATTGCTCCGTGTCAGACTCCATTTAAGCTCCCACCCGAAAGAACATATTGAAGCCCCAAAATCGTGCCCGGAGCCTGTGCGCTGTGTTATGCTTTTTTCCATCAATAGCGGCCTACATGAAATACACGAGGAAACTGATATGGGTTTAGCATTAAAAGATACTCAACACCATTGCTACGGCGATTATCTGGCTTGGCCTGACGATATGCGCTATGAGCTGATCGATGGCAACGCGTATGCGATGTCTCCGGCTCCCGACCTGGCACATCAGGATGTGGCCGGGGAAATTTATCTCCAAGCTCGTCTGGCACTTAAGGATGAATCTTGCCGCGCTTTCATTGCGCCGGTCGATGTTCGCCTGCCGAAACAGAACGAAGCGGATGAAAGCATCGATACCGTCGTACAACCGGACGTATTGGTGGTCTGCGACAGCAGCAAACTGGATCGGCGCGGAGTGCGCGGCGCGCCGGACTGGATCGTGGAAGTATTGTCACCGTCCACCGCCGGGCACGATCAAATCAGAAAACGAAATCTTTACGAACGCCATGGCGTAAAAGAATATTGGTTGGTTCACCCCATTGATCGGGTGTTGACCGTTTACCGTTTGATCGACGGCGAATACGGTAAGCCAGAACTGTACGAATTAAACGGCGAAACCCAGGTCGGCGTGTTGCCGGATATTGTGATTCGGTGGGATGAATTAGCTGCGCGATTGCCGGTTGATTATTGACCTTTGGCAGCCATAAGGCACTTCTCATAGCCGGACGAAGCATGTTGCCTCGTTCGAAACGTTTTGCCTGTAGCCATTTAACTCAGTCATCGCCAAAACGTTAGAGACGGGGTTGCAAATCCCGTCCCGCTTGGGTCTGCGACAGCGGCAAACTGGATCGGCGCGGAGTGCGCGGCGCGCCGGACTGGATCGTGGAAGTATTGTCACCGTCCACGGCCGGGCACGATCAAATCAGAAAACGAAATCTTTACGAACGCCATGGCGTAAAGGAATATTGGTTGGTTCACCCGGTTGATCGGGTGCTGACCGTTTACCGTTTGATCCACGGCGAATACGGCAAGCCCGATCTGTACGAATTAAATGGCGAAACCCAGGTCGGCGTGTTGCCGGATATTGTGATTCGGTGGGATGAATTAGCTGCGCGGTTGCCGGTTGATTATTGACCTTTGGCAGCCATAAGGTACTTCTCATAGCCGGACGAGGTATGTTGCCTCGTTCGAAACGTTTTGCCTGTAGCCATTTAACTCAGTCATAGCCAAAACGTTAGGGACGGGGTTGCAAATCCCGTCCCGCTTGGAAAATTCAAAACCGCTGACGCCTTAGTCGCAGGCGCTAAAAACTCTAAAAACGACATGATGAAACCCATCCAGGCCGATGAAGCCAAGTTAAAGGCCGCTGCTGCAGAAATCGTGAAGTAATGGGCTGAGCCATCCGAATTAAAAGGGTCGGCTCGATTGATGTGATTAAAAATATATTTGCTACTTTTCAGTCGATGTCCAACCCTTTTGATTCGCCTTACAGCTTTAAAAATGTCAAATGTAAGGCCTGACCCCGGCTTTTTTGCTGATGAAGTTTTTAGAGTCTTCAGAAAACACCACCCTGAAGTTGAATTACATCATGTCAATGCTTGTAAAGATGTTGAGCAAATGATTTCGCGTGCAGAATCGAAACTTGAAGCCTAACAA
>Ga0208510_100358_pt1 | contig 16680 bp, 16 predicted proteins | sample LakWasMet33_HOW6_2_FD_183875 | JGI IMG/M metagenome (GOLD analysis project Ga0208510, IMG submission 183875) | Freshwater sediment methanotrophic microbial communities from Lake Washington under simulated oxygen tension - Sediment Metagenome... | ecosystem: Environmental > Aquatic > Freshwater >...
CCTTGAATTCGACGCTTTTGAATTCCGGCCTCGGATCGCGGCCCGGCTTTTCCAGTTCCTGCAAGATGTCGGTCACCGTCGGCAAACCGAAGTTTTCATTGGTGTAATTGGCGGGATTCAAGCCGCGCAAGAACTGGCTCTGGCCGATCAGGTCACGGATGGATTTCCCGGTTTCGGCAATAATGGCTTCAACAACGGGGTAGGCTTCAGGATGGACTGACGACGCATCCAGCGGATTGTCGCCGTTCATTATACGCAGGAATCCGGCCGCTTGTTCGTAAGCCTTGTCACCCAACCGGGGCACTTTTTTCAATTGCTTGCGATTGGCAAACGGGCCGTTTTCGTTGCGGAAAGCCACGATGTTTTCGCTGATGCTGGCCGACAAGCCCGATACCTGTTTAAGCAGGGATACCGATGCGGTATTCACGTCAACGCCGACCGCATTTACGCAATCCTCGACCACGGTATCGAGTCCTTTGGCCAACTGAACCTGATTGATGTCATGCTGGTACTGGCCCACGCCGATCGATTTGGGGTCGATTTTGACCAGTTCCGCCAACGGGTCCTGCAAGCGTCTGGCGATGGAAACCGCGCCGCGCAAAGACACGTCCAGCTCGGGAAATTCCTTGGCCGCCAGTTCGGACGCCGAATAAACCGACGCGCCCGCTTCCGACACGGTAATCTTGGTAAACTTCAGTTCGCTGTGCCGCTTCATCACATCGGCGACCAACTGGTCGGTTTCCCGAGACCCCGTACCGTTGCCTATGCTAACCAGATCGACCTTGTGCTTTTGGATCAGCTTAGCCAGCGTGTCTATCGACCCGTCCCAATCCTTACGCGGCGGGTGCGGGTAAATGGTGTCCGTGCCCAGCACTTTTCCGGTCGGATCGACGATCGCAACCTTGACGCCGGTGCGGATGCCGGGATCCAGGCCCATCGTGGCTTTTGGCCCAGCCGGTGCGGCCAGCAGCAAATCTCTTAAATTGCTGGCGAAAACCCGAATCGCTTCCAGCTCGGCGGCTTCGCGTAGCCTAAGCTTCAAGTCCAGGTCGATGCGAGTGTACAGTTTGATTTTCCAGGCGAAACGTGCGGTTTCCGCCAGCCAGGCGTCGGCCGGTTTTGAGCTGTCGGTAATGTTCAAACGACGGGCGACAAACTGGGCGCAAAGGTCATGCTCCATTTTATCGTCAGCGCCGGGTTTAAGCGTTAGATTCAACATATCCTCATTGCGGGCGCGAAACAACGCCAAAGCCCGGTGCGAAGGGATTTTGTTGATGGCTTCTTCGTAATCGAAATAATCTTTGAATTTTTCAGCTACCTGTTCTTTACCAGTGACAACCGTGGCGTGGACTATGCCTTTTTGCCAGATGCGCTCGCGCAGTTCGGCCAACAGTTCGGCGTCTTCGGAAATGCGCTCCATGATGATTTGCCGTGCGCCGTCCAAAGCGGCAGAGATATCGGGTACGCCTTTTTCCGCATCGATATAAGCGGCGGCGACTTGTTCGGGAATCAGGCTGCGGTCGTCCAACAACGCATCGGCCAGAGGTTCAAGCCCCGCTTCTCGGGCGATCTGCGCTTTAGTGCGACGCTTTGGTTTGTAAGGCAAATACAAATCTTCGAGCAGTGTTTTGGTGTCGGCATCGATAATGGCTTTTTCCAATTCCGGTGTCAGCTTGTCCTGTGAACGGATGCTGTCCAGGATGGTTTTACGCCGCGCGTTAAGTTCGCGCAAATAGCCCAAACGCTCTTCCAGCATCCTTAACTGCGTATCGTCCAGACCGCCGGTCACTTCCTTCCGGTAGCGGGAAATAAACGGGACGGTCGCGCCCTCGTCCAGCAACTCGACAGCGGCGCGGACTTGTTTGACGTTAACGGCTAATTCTTCGGCAATGCGTTGGATTACATCCATTTTTTGAGTTCTTGTGCAGTTTAAGATGGGCGCATTGTAGCAGTACATGGAGTTGGATAAAAAAGTCTTTAGAGGAACTCAAGGAAACCAGGGCAATCAAGCCAGTCCTACCAATAAGCATAGGCATTTACACAACGCGCCATTCAGGCTACTCGCTGACCACTGTCAATTTGTTATACTGACCTCATTCAAATTAACGGAGTACTCTTTATGCCTACCATCAGCATGTTTTACGGCATCGTCATTTGTCTTTACTTCTATGATGATGAGCGGCACAAACTGCCTCATATCCATGCAAAATACCAAGGCCAAGAAGCTTCATTCTCCATCATTGATGGAGAAATCCTGAGCGGAGTAATTCCTGTGGCAAAAATTAGGCTCGTTCAGGCATGGATTGAAATTCACCGCGAATCCTTGCTTGCGGATTGGGAGCTGGCCGTTAATGGTCAAACACCGTTTGCCATTGATCCCTTGCGCTAGGTATCATCATGGAAACAGTTATCCGCGTTATACCCCGTGAAGATTATTCCCTGGAGCTCTGGTTTAATACCGGCGATCACCGCTTGTTTGATGCACGGCCCTATTTGAATCGTGGCGTATTTACGCGCTTGCAGGATATTTCTTTATTTAAACAAGCCTTTGTTGCATTAGATACCGTGTGCTGGCCGGGCGACTTAGACATCGCCCCGGAAACCCTCTATGACCGTTCGGTTCCTCTGGCCGATTAGCTCGTAGGATGGTTTCGCGATACGACTGCATGGATGCAGGGGGTAGAACAACGCAGGAGCGGTTGCCGAGCAAACCGTCACACACGCACAACGTCGACATCAGCCTACCGAAGTTGCGGCGGATTGCCTTAGGGCGAATCCACCCTACAGTTCTTAGAAAAATGCTCAATGCAAGATCTGGAACTTTTTTTGTTAAAGCATCTTATGCTCTATTGGTTTAAACTTGATTCCATCAAGAACAATTAATTTTATGAATTTATGAAGCGTGTACGAAAAATTAGATTTTTCTTAAGAAAACTAACGTCTTGTATGTCATGTCATACATTGTTCATTGGGCGACATAACTCAACTTTATCCACTCTAACCATACAATCATCCGAAAAGTGGCGGCTAAATGTTAAATGAGAGACTAATTAAATGGTTGTCACGCAGAGTTCCTGAACAAGGTACAAATATTGCGACAGCATTGCCGATTATACTAGCTACCGATCAAGGACTCTCACGAGCAGAAAATCAAGATCGGGTCGCCGCTATGCGAGTAAACGCTATTTCGGGTGGCAGCAAACCTTTTGTGGCTATCGCATTAGCAGATGGGATGGGGGGTATGAAAGATGGTGCAGGTTGTGCCATTAGAGCATTATCATCGTTTTTTAATGCTCTTGCCCACCATCGTAGCGCATCTCCAAAAGAACGATTAGAGCTGGCTGTCCATTCTGCAAATAACTCAGTAAATGAGTTTTCTGGAGGTTACGGTGGTGCCACTCTTTCGGCCTTACTTATATGTCCTGATGAAGACTCATTGTTAGCAAACATCGGTGATAGTCGGATATATGCGATTTCTGGGAAAGACATTGAAAATAATGTTGAACGACTCACCGTTGATGATTCGCTTGAAGAAGCAGTGGGTGGCTATGGAAGAGAGCTTTTACAATTTGTAGGAATGGGAGATGGCCTTAAGCCACACATTAGCGTTGTTCCAAAGGAAGCAAAGCGAATTTTAATCACTTCTGATGGGGTTCATTTCATTAGTCAGTCAACTCTTTATGATGTACTACTTAATGCACCAGAATCTAAACAAGTTGCTGATCGCTTAGGTGATTTAGTTAGATGGTGTGGGGCTCCTGACAATGCTTCATTAGCTATTGCCGATTTGCCTGCTCTTGGCAAAAGTCTCAATTTAACTGGAGAAACTGGTATTGAGCTTTGGGATCCATTTGGCGCATTGAATGTTATCTGGTTAAAACAAGAGCCGTTTGTTGATAATATTTCTATGACTTTACCCACAAAAGCCGCAACTAAGCCTAAGCCAAATAAACCTCAAAAAAATGTAAAGCTTTCTCGTGACTCATCTGTTCGTGCAACAACATCCAAAAAACCACGTAAAACACGTCTTATAACTGTAAAGGCTAAAGATAAAACGGCTGATATACCGTTCTTAGAATTCGAATTAAATACTGAATCTCCAAAGAAATAACATGATTATCCCAGAAAGATACCAATTTACAGGAAGTTCAACTAGCGGCGGCATGGGCGAAATCTATGAGTGTCTTGATACTCATTTGAATCGACATGTAGTTTTAAAAATGTTAATGGCTGGAGAAGAGGAGCGTCGTTTGCTTGATGAGCAAAAGGCTTTAATGAAACTTCGATCAAAACATGTTGTCCAGTTATTTGATGTGATTTCAGTTGAAAACAGCAATGTTTTTACTAAGGCTCTGATACTTGAATTTATTGAAGGAAGAACTCTAGGTATTGGGGATTTCAAACCTGATGGCTTGTTCTTAAATACGTTGTGGCAAATTGCATGTGGTTTAAAAGACATTCATTCTACAAATATAATCCATCGAGATATAAAACCCAATAACATACGTGTTGACTCAAGAGATGTTGTAAAGATTCTTGACTTTGGCCTTTCCCGTACTGAGGGCTTGGAAGCGAAAACAATGAGTGTGATTGGCACACCTACTTATATGGCACCAGAGTTGTGGCAGGCTGGAACCATTAGTTTTGATCAAGCAGTGGATGTCTATGCTTTTGGAGTTATGGCATTAGCTCTTATCAACTTCCCGCCTCCAAGCGAATTACGAGCACAGCCTCCTACTGCAATTATGCCAGGAGCTTTAAGTTCGCTCTTATCTGAATTACCAGATGATGTAATAAAAATTCTTGAGCAGTGTCTTAGCTATCAACCGAGCAATAGGCCCATGATTTCTGATGTTGAGTATGTTCTAAGGCGGTATTTATTAAAAGGCCGACATCGAGCCCTAATGGTAATGAATGGAAAGTTGCATGAACTTAATTCGAAATCGCCGAATGTAAACCTAAAACTTGGTGAAATTGGTTCGATTGGCATTAATTACGATGGACTCAGGTTTAAAATAACTAATTTATCGGGAAATGTTTACGTGAACAATATGATTTTTAAAGTGGGGGATGATCTTCCTGTTTGCTGTGTTATTACTTTTGGAAATCAAGGCGGAGCGCGAAATTTTGTGACATTTGACGTTTCTAATCCTGAGGTCATGCCATGATAGCTTCAGGAGATATTATCGCTTCTCGATATAAAGTTATTCGGCATGTAGGCCGTGGAGGTATGCAGGATGTATACCTTGCTTACGATGAACTCCTCGATATGGATATAGCGTTAAAGACGCCCCAACCTGGACAACTAATAAAGCGCTTCAAAAATAGCGCTATAATTGCGGCCAAGGTAAATCACCACAATGTTGCAAAGACCCTTGATTACATTGAAAGTGGTGAAGCTGTTTACTTAGTTGAAGAGTTTGTGGATGGAGAATCTCTGGAAGAAAAACTAAATAGATTTGGTTATCTCGATCCTCATCTTGGTGCCCGTGTCCTACATCATCTTGCCAAAGGAATTTGGGCTTCACATCGAGCAGGTGTTATTCATAGAGATTTAAAGCCAAGTAATGTGATGGCGGCAAAAGGGGTCAATCTTCATGACTTAAAAATTACCGACTTTGGCATTGCTACACTTACAGAAGACGTCTTTGATGAGGCTGCAAAGAGCGGAGACCTGACACGTTCAACATCAGGAACTGTGAAAGGGGCTTTGCCTTACATGGCGCCAGAATTGATGTTTCGAAAACCAGGCGAACGCACTGAGTCTCCTGTAGATATTTGGTCTCTTGGCGCAATGATGTTTAGATTGCTCACCGGCAGTTATCCATTTGGTGTGTTTCTTGACGCTGCTGTAAATGTAAAGAACAAGGAAAGATTGGCGTGGCCCAATTTCATGACATCAAACCCTCAATTGGCTCCATTAGCAATAGAATTACAGTCTTTAATTGATAGTTGTTTTGAATATGATCCTAATCTTCGTCCGAGCGCCGAAGAACTTGTTTTTAAATGCCAAGAATTATGTTATTTGGCTGTCAACCGCGAAGAAGGAATTGTCAAGTCACTGATTCAAAATGGATATAGTGGGTTTATTGCAAAAGAAGGTGATGACGCTTTCTTTAGCATGGCGAGCGTATATGGCAATAGCTTCCCAAACCTTAACGAAAATAAAAATGTCTGCTTTTCAAGCTTTCCCGGGAACCCCCGCTCACGGGCACACCCAATTATAGTTTTAAAGAATTAATCATTTATAAATCAAAGAAAAAACAGGAATTTCACACAAGCCTACTGGCTATAGCCGTAGGTTGAGCTGAATGCAATAAAGCCCAACAAATTCACTATAGATATTTAATGACTATCTTTAACAATGTTCAATATCAGCCTCCATTGATCATCCCTTAATTATCCAAAAAAGGATTTATAACCACCAATTGACCATCTATTTCTTGACCATGCTGCATATCTTCCGAATACAAAATATCACAGCCGGATTGAAGCGCTGAGCTGACGATCATACTGTCGTACAGAGAAAAACCGAACCGTTCCGCAATATCCAGCCCCCGGTCATGGGTATCGACAGTCAGCGCTTGGATTTGACATACGGCACGTACGGTTCCTAACACATCGCATATTTCGGCATAGCTCATCCCCAGTTTTCGCGATGCAACCGAGGCAAATTCATTAAGCACCTGAACGCTTATGATACCGCCTAAAGCAACAATCGCTTCGGCTCGGTCCGCTTTGCGGCTATCTTCGGACAATAAATACAACAGAACGTGGGTATCGAAAAACGGCCTATCGGTTTTCATGGGCTTCCAAGCGGTCGAACTTGAAATCGGCGGGCAATCGGCCCCGATATTTGCGCAACCGTGCTAACAACTCTTGCGGACTGGGTTTCTTCTCAAGTTCGAAAACCCGCTCACCGACGATATGAATCTCGATGTCATCGCCTTCTTTAAGTTGAAGTGCTTCGACAACCGGCGCGGGCAATCTTACGGCTAGGCTATTACCCCATTTTGCGACTTGCATGACAGACTCCTAGAGTTAAAGATATACAATTTTCATTGTATATCTACGCTAATTGACTGTCTAAGGATTTCGCCATAAATAACTTCCTTTCATGATTCCCACGCTTCGCGCTCGTCGTTATACACAAGTCTATAAAAGTACGTCATTCCGGTAGGGATTGCCGGAATCCAGACTGCACGGATGCAGGAGGTAAAGCACCAACAGTAGGCGCTTTAGACGACGCAGGAGCGGTTGCCGAGAGCACAGGGATGTGAATGCTCGTCATTAGGCAATTCCCGCGTTGCAAGACTTACTGCCAGCTTGGACATTGCCATCCATGGCTTCTGGATCCCGGCAATCCCTGCCGGGATGACGTTGTCACCCAGACACTTGTGTATAACGACGAGCGCTCCGCGTGGTAACCCAGTCAGAGACGCTCCAGCGTCCCGAACCGCAAAGCGGTTCAGTCTGCATTCCCAAGCGGAGCATGGGAACGATGAGTATTGGCTGTCCAATGCTTCTTTATTTGTTTATAAGCGGCCTCTGCCTTTGCCTGCCGGAATGGCGGCACAACTTAGAAGCTGTTTAAAAACCTAACAAATTCCGCGTAAAAGACGATGTACCTCAGTAATTTTGATAAATACTTCGGCCGTATCGGTTAGGCGCTCATAACCCTTGGAAAGCCGTCTGGAGTTTCCAAGCCAGGCTCCGCCTGCAAACGCAAGCGCTCAAGCAGCCGCTTTACGACTTTTATGGTCAAAACCAAGCAGGAGCAATTGCCGAAACGAAGCCTGTATTCCCGTGTCCCGGTGCAATGGCTCGACTGTTTTTTACCCGATAGAATGTTTCCGGCTCGTTCGATTTCGGCAATGAGGACAATACTTTGCCGTCAACTTTCGAACAATGGACAATTTTGAGCAGGCGATGAGTATAATACCGCCATGCTACTTATCTACTGAATTTTACCGTTATGTCGTTTTTGCTACATTCCAATCGTCGCGCGCTTGTCTGTGCCTTCAGTTTAGCGATGATTTATTTCGCACCGCCGTTATATGCCGATAAGTCAGCATCATGGCTGGATGCCGTCACCGTTTCGGGGTATGCCAAACTGGCGACCAGTTCGCCTAATCGTGCGCCCACCGCCGTTGAATTGGATGATTTAAGCTTGTTCGTCTCGGGCAAATTTAATCGCTGGCTCAACCCCTTTTTGGAGGCCGAAGCCTACAAAATTCCGCTTTGGGAAGAAGGCAAAGGCGCACAATTCAATAGCGCACAACTGGTCGTTGAACGGCTGTATAACGATATTCACGTCACAGAAAACGACACCTTACGCGCCGGTAAATTCCTGGCACCGATCAATCATTGGAATATTGTCCATGCCGCGCCGTTGGTATGGACGACCAATCGCCCGGTCACGTCATCCTATTCCCGCGCCAACTACGTGACAGGCGTTAACGTGCGCCACGATTTCGATGCGTTATCCGGTCACGCGCTGGAAGTCTATTGGCAACCGGTCGAAGAATTTAACCCTAAACCGCTAACTGAACATGAACGCCATTATCAAACCGTCGCCGGCGCACGATGGATTGCCCATGAAGATTTGGATTATTACCTGGGCGTGTCTTTTCAACATGCCGACGTTGCAAAAAGCAACGAAATCCGCAATTCCATCAGCGTAGACGGCAATTGGCAGCACAAGTGGTTTGAGCTGGAAAGCGAATTACTGTTCACGCAGGTTGATACCGATCAGCTCCATTATCGCAATCATGACTGGGGCGGTTATGTGCAAATGGCAGTACCCTTGGTCGAGCATTTCAACCTGATCGGCCGCTACGAACATTTTGAATTTGCCAACAAACTGGCCGCTACCGATACCGCGTTAGGCGGCATTGTGTATCGCCCGGTACCGCGCTTATCGTTCAAGCTTGAATGGCAACAAACGCACGGGAGTATTTTTCAAAATCAAACCGGACTTTACAGCTCGATTGCGGTGTTATTCTAATGAAACGATTGATTGTTTTAGGACTGACTGCCGCGTTAATGCCGTTTTCAATCGCGTGGGCGGATTTGTACATCATTGCCAATAAAGAGCTGCCTGCCACGCAACTCGATAAAGAGGATATTGCGGCGATTTATTTGCTTAAGAAAAAACATTGGGAAAACGGCGACGACATTATGCCGATTAACCTGCCCCCACAAGCCGATGCCCGTACCCGTTTTACCGCTGAAATTTTTGACAGCACGCCGGACAAATTGGGCAGTTACTGGGATAAAATGCTGTTCAAAGGCGAGACTCCGCCGGTCACCCAAAATTCCGAGCAGGCCGTTATTTTGTTTGTGGAACGGATTAAAGGGGCGATCGGTTATGTCGAAACGAAGCCGCAAAGTCCGCAAATCAAAATCCTGCAACAATTTTCAAGTAAGTAACCGGATAAAGCAGGTGCTTACTTTATGAAAATATACACGGGTAAAAAGGACGAAGACAAAGGGCAAAAGGCGAAAAAAACCACCTTTCGCCTTTCGCCCATATTTTCTAACTGCTGAGTAAATTCATGTCTCGCTTTTCGCTTTCAGTTCGTTTAACGCTGTTTTTTAGTTTGATCGTGTTATTGGTAACCACGACCTTGAGTGCGGTGGTGTTCTATCAATTCGGCGAAAAAATCAATCAGCAGATTGAGCGCAATCTTACCGACACTGCCGACCATAAAGCCGCAGAAATCAGTAATGTCTTGTTGTTCGAGCGCACCAATTTACTGTCCTGGCGAGCCTCGTCGGTGATGCTGGACGTGGTGGTGGATGATTTGGATAAACGCATCACCACCGAGCTGATCAATCTTAAACAATATTATCAGTTACAAGGCGATCTCTATGTGTTCAATGCGGCAGGCGTGCTGATCGCTTCGACGCAACCGGATGTGTTAAAAACCCAATTGCCACCCGCATGGCAAACGCAACAGGATTACTCGCTGGTATTCAAACATGAGGTGCCTTTCATTAACGGCAGCGTCATCGCTCATGTGACGGCGTTAAAACCGCCGCAATTAAAAACCCAGGGCTATTTAGTCATGACCCATTCCTGGGAGGATATTAGCCGACTACTCGCGCCTAAAGACAGCAGCTTTGCGCTGCATAAAGCACATGAGGGAAACCACGGCAGCGCAGACCTTTTTACCACTAACGGCGTGCAAACAATTGAAATAAATGATGACTTTTCGGAACGGACCTTATGGATTTTTGACGGTATCAGCTATTTGGGTTCGATTTCGAAATCGGTATCGGTCGGCGATTTCAGTTTCCAAATTGCCGCGTTCATGCCCAAAAAACTCGCACTGGAGCCGTTGCTTGAATTGACCAAAAATTTGTTACTTGCCGCCGCTTTGGTTGGCGTACCGATGATTGTGTTGGTCAGCTTGCTCAGTCGTCTTCTGGTTACGCCGATCAAAAAACTGACCGCCACCATCCGCACCATTGAAGATTCCAACGATTTATCAATCAAAGTGCCGGTTTCGGGTCGCGATGAAGTGGCCGATTTAGGCCATGCGTTTAACCGCATGACGACGCGGTTAGGCGAGCTGTTTCACAAATTCTTAGTAGTGGAAAAAGAATTGGAAGACTTGAATCTTAGCCTGGAACGCCAAGTCATCGATCGCACCCAGCAATTGCAGGATGCGCTGCTAAAGCTGCAATCCGCACAAACGCAATTGGTACAGTCCGAAAAAATGGCTTCGTTAGGTCAATTGGTTGCCGGTATCGCCCATGAAATCAACAATCCCATCGGCGCCATTTACGCCAATATGCCGCCATTGGAAGAATACATTGACGATATTAAAGGCACAGTCGAATTCGCCCAAAGTTGCATGGACGAAACGGAGGCGCAAAAATTAAACGCCCACATGGCGCAAATTGACTACACGTTTGTCACCGACGACCTGGCTAAATTGCTGAACAGCCAAAAGCAGGCGGCGGACCGCATTCGCAACATCGTGTTGTCGCTGCGGAACTTTTCCCGTCTCGATCAAGGCGAGATTAAAACGGTGCGGCTCGAAGAAGGCCTGGATTCGACCCTGCAAATGCTGCAGCACCATTACAAGGATCGCATTACCGTCGAGAAAGACTACGCGCTCAATGAAATGGTCGAATGTTATGCCGGCGAACTCAACCAGGTTTTTATGAATATTCTCGCCAATGCGATTCAGGCCATCCCCGATAAAGGCCGCATTTTCATCACCACCGCCAAGATGAACGATCAAGCGGTCGTCAGCATCGCCGATACCGGAACCGGGATGCCTGATGAAGTCAGGAAAAAAATCTTCGACCCTTTCTTTACCACCAAAGAGGTGGGCGAAGGCACCGGGCTTGGCTTGTCGATTTCTTACGGCATTATTGAAAAACACCAAGGCATGCTCACGGTTGAATCCGAATTGAATCGCGGCACCCGCTTTATTATTGCTATTCCACTTCGCTTGATTAAGGACGCTTAAAGATGCATACGCTGTTACTGGTTGATGATGATCCCGATGTGCTGGCGACGTTAACGCGCAGCTTTCGCAAAGGCTACAAAACGCTGTCGGCCAATGGCGGCGAGGAAGGCATTGCGTTTTTAAATGTACACCCGGTCGATTTGATTATTTGCGACCAACGCATGCCCAATATCAGCGGCGACCAGGTATTAAGCCATGCGTTGCAAATCCAGCCCGACGCCATCCGCATTTTACTGACCGGCTATGCCGATGTTGAATCGCTGCTGACCTGCGTCAATGACGCTCACATTTACAAATACGTCACCAAACCGTGGGACCCGGCCGAGCTCAACTTGACCGTGGTGCGGGCGCTGGAGTCGCTGGTTTTAAAACGCGATTTGGATACGGCGCGCGACCAATTGGAAACCGCCTACAAAGACGCGGTGGTGATGTTATGTCTGGCGGCCGAGGGCAAAGACCAGGACACCTCCAGCCATTTATACCGCGTACAGCATTACACCGAAGCGTTAGCCGTCGCCATGGGCGTTGCTAACGAGACCGCCGCGCACATGGGCTTAATGAGCATGTTGCACGACATCGGCAAACTCGCCACGCCCGATGCCATTTTGAAAAAGCCGGATAAACTGACCGAAGAGGAATGGGATATTATGCGAGAGCACCCGCTGGCGGGGGTGCGCATTTTAGGCAACAATCCGTTTTATGAAACGGCGCGGGAAATTTCCGCGGGTCATCATGAAAATTATGACGGTACCGGTTATCCGCACCGCTTACGAGGCGATAATATTCCGCTCTCTGCGCGTATTGTAAAAATCGTGGATGTCTTCGATGCGCTAACGACAAAACGCCCCTATAAAGAACCCTGGCCGATGGAAGAAGCTATAACGCATATCGAATCACATGCCGGCATCATGTTCGATCCGGCGATGGTGGAAGAACTGAAAAAACTGTTTATCGACGGGACGCTAACGCGGATTAAGTCTGCGTTTTAATAACTGTAGGGCGGGGTTGCAACCCCGCCCCTAACGTTTTTTGCGATACCGGAGCTAAGTACGCTTCGAGCGGAGCAACCTACCCCATCCGTCAATCCCCCTCTATTCGCCTTCTTAATCCTGGTAATCCTCAGGCGGCGTCTCATGTCTCAATCAGGGTTTAACACTTGCTTTTAAAACTACGGCTGGATTTTAAACGTTTCAGTATAAGTTTCGCCTTTAGTGCAAACGTCTCTCTTGGTTGGCGTTTCGCAAAAAGTATCGGTCACTTCGGCTTTTAAATCACCCGCTTTTTCCGGCACAAAATAGAACCTGAAATTAGGATCGGTGCTGATGGCAATATCGGTTTTCGCGGTTAAAACCGGTTTTCCGTTAAACGAAACCTTAACGTCCTTAACAAAATGCGCTTTTTTAACAAAGCGTGTCACCTGATCCATTTGCATGCCGGTAATATTCGGATGACTGATCATTAACTGCACTGAGGTTGGCTCGCCGACTTTGACATCGCCATCCAATCTGAATTTCATTTTGCCTAAACGTTTCATGGCTTCATCTAAATTGGCGCCGATCGGAGCGGAACAGCCGCCGCTGGCTTTGACGAATTTTTTAGTCATGGTCAATTTGCCGTCATTCGTTTGGGCTATCGCGCGAATATTGCTGTTGCTGTTAACGCGTATCCGCATCGCAATATCGGCCTTGCCGCTTTCCGGGGTAAACTCAAAGTCGCCGACGAATGGAAAAGGATTGTTATCGACTAACACCAGGATTTTTTTGATGTAGTGCTCCTTGGTTTGCTTGATTTTGCTGACGATTTTAAACGGCACTAAAGCAGGGTCTTCAGCGCGTACAGGCGCTTCCAGTTCAATCACGTTATCGGATTCTTCAATCGCTTGCCGGGCAAAGTATTCAGGCTTCAAAACGTTATTCCAAATTTTTTCATCTTCAGCGGCGATAGCGGCAAACGGTAATAACGCCGTGATGAAGATTGCCGATAATAGTTTTGAGTATTTCATGGTCTTTTCCTATTTTGTTTTAGCTTTACGCAATTAATGCATTTTATTTTGTAACTATTCAGTGAATCGGAAAACCCGAAAATTGCTGAGAGCTTGCCCCCCTCTCCTGATGGAGAGGGGGGAGTGGAGAATTAAACAAGCAAGCCTTTATTGATTCCCCTCACCCTACCCTCTCCCACTGGAGAGGGATGTTGCGCTTCGCGCTGAATAATTACGTTATTTCTAGCAGCCGATTAATCTTCCCATTCTAATTCGGCGAAAGCAGTGGTGACGTTTTTGCGGTGATATTCATCGAACAAGGCCCAATTGTTTTTCTCGGAATAACCCACGGTTTTCACGGCGTCTTCCAAATGCCGGCCTTTTTTGATTGCAGCGCGAATTTCAGTTTGCAACAAGGTTAAATAATGCTTTTGCGGCTGCATGCTCTGCGGCCAATCCGTGACCAATTCGCCATGTCCGGGAACCACATGACGAAAAGACTGTTTTTCCAGTTTGTCGATTTCCGCAAGCCAGCCTTTTAAGCTGCCGTCCAGCGTTGGCACGTGCTCGGTAAACAATAAATCCGACAGCCATATTGTATTGGTTTTTTCGTCGTACACGCTCAAATCGTTATCGGTATGCGCGGCAGGATGGGCTTTTAAGATCAAAGTCCGTCCGCCCAAATCCAGTTTCAAGCTGTCTTTGACTTCGATATCGGGGGGAATTAAATCGGCAGCGCTCATTTTGACGCCTAATTGGTCCGCGGCTTTGTCCAAGTAGTAGGAACCGCGGGCCGCCATGGCTCCGGCTAATTTATGATGGCCGACGAATTTAACGCCAGCCGCCTTGAAAGCGCTGTTGCCGTTGATATGATCGGGATGAACATGGGTGTTGATCACATAGCAAATCGGTGTATTTGTGGTTTCGGTAACGGCTTGCTTTAAAGCTGAACCCTGCTCTGGATTGCCGCCGCCATCGATGACCGCCACGCATTTTTGCCCGACAATAAAACCGAGATTGGCGATTTCGCCGTGGTTTTTGCCGTCCGGGAATTGATGTTTGCCAAAATGCACGTACACGCCAGCGGTAATTTCTTTAACCGGCAAAGTGATGGCGGCTGTGGCTTGTACGGATACCATGGATAAAGCAAACAGCAATAGAACTCTCATTAGTTTTCCTTTTTTCTGAATACGTTTTGATTTACGAATAGCGCGGAGACGAAGCGTAAACTCCCGTTTCCCGTTGCAATGCCTGGATTGCTTTGCCTGAACCTAATACGGCATGAGCTGTCTTCAATGCTTTGATGGCAAGGCCATATAGAATGGCACCCGCCGGTTCGGTTTCAATCATGATCATACCTTACCGTACAACACAAACCATGGTCAATTTTGAACAATCGATGGGTATAATGCAGCCAGATTACTTATTTTCCGGCTTCTAAAGTTATGCCACCCTTTCTACAGTCTAACCGTCACGCGCCGGCCGGTGCTCTGCCGAGGAAACGGCATCATGGCTGGATGGCATCAGGATTTCAGTGCCGTGCGAGCTAAGCCGCGCACGGCACGCCCTACTTATACTGAACAAAAATTGGATGAGGCCAAAATGCAGGAAATATTAGTTCTGGGCGATTCGCATAGTCCTGTTTTCAATCACTCCTTGTTCAAGGAAAAATTCCCCCACCTGGTCTTCAATGTCCTCACCGTCATCGGCGCGACGGCATCGGGACTGGAAAACCCCAATACAACAACCCAGGCCTATCCTGTCTTCAGGGAAGCCGTCAGGCAAACCGCCGCCAAGCAAGTCATTGTCATGCTGGGCGAAGTCGATACCGGTTTCGTCATTTGGTACCGGGCGCAGAAATACCAGGAGTCCGTTGCCGCAATGATGGACAAAGCCATCGCCAGTTATTCCCGGTTTCTGTCTGAATTGAACCGGAATTTTGAGGTTGTATGCATCAGCACCCCGCTGCCTACCATTCAGGACGGCAACGACTGGGGCGATATTGCCAACGCCCGTCGGGAAGTCACCGCATCGCAAGTGGAAAGAACGGCGTTAACCCTGGAATTCAACCGGATTATGCAAGAGTTTTGTTTGCAAAACGACATCCGCTATATCATGCTGGATGATTTATCTCTCGGCGATGGCGGCATCGTCAAGGCCGGACTGCTCAACAGCGATTGCAATAACCATCATTATGATTCTGAGCAGTATTCCCGATTGCTGGTTGAGGGGTTAACGGGGGTGGTTTGATACTGGTAACAATTAGGTGGGCGGACAAACGATGAAGCCGTTTGCCCACCCTACCCCTGCTATTTTTAATAGCGGTTGACGTAAAATAGCTTAAAAAATTTTTTAATTTTTCTTAATTAAGGGAGGTTATGCCTTGTGCTCACTTGCCCAGAAACTTCAGTTATAGCTCGAATGCGATTATTTATATGGTTATGCTCAATCTCAACGAGTCCCATATATTCTAATATTGGGGGTACAAATGTTGCGAACCGACCCTTAAGCCCCTTAGTAAGTCCATAGAAGCGGTCTATTGGGTCGTCTTTAGAACGCGCCCATTCTTCAACGGTTCCTGGGTTTGGAACTTCCGTCTCATTTTTAGCGCCTAAATACACCCATTCACCTTTTTTCTCATTTTTCAGCCACCAATAAAGATCTTTGATTGCCTCTAGGCGATAACAAAATTTATTTCCTGCAGGGATGCTGGTAATTTGTATTTGATTTGATGCTAAGATTCCAAATTCATAGGTTTTGAAATTTTGTCTAGGAGTTTTTAAAACAATTCCCATTTTATTTTCCTAATGTGTTGTTCTTTTCTTCAATTAAGCCGAGGGTAGAGTGAGCAATTGAAAACCAGCTTTACAATACCGCCAACGCACTTTCATAATCCGGTTCATGAGCCAGTTCACCGACCAATTGCGTGTAGATCACTTTGTCATGCTCATCGATAATGACAACAGCACGGGCGGTCAAACCGCGCAGAAAGGTGTCGGCGAGGGTTACACCGTAATCGTTAGAGAAACTGGAACGGAAAGTTGACAGGGGGATGACGTCTGTTAAGTCTTCCGATTCGCAAAAACGGCTTTGCGCAAAAGGCAGGTCGGCTGAAACGGCTAACACGACGGTATTGTCCAGATGCGAGGCTTTCTGGTTGAATTTTCGCGTTGATGCGGCGCAGGTTGGGGTGTCCAGGCTGGGTACGATATT
>Ga0208510_100367_pt1 | contig 16495 bp, 11 predicted proteins | sample LakWasMet33_HOW6_2_FD_183875 | JGI IMG/M metagenome (GOLD analysis project Ga0208510, IMG submission 183875) | Freshwater sediment methanotrophic microbial communities from Lake Washington under simulated oxygen tension - Sediment Metagenome... | ecosystem: Environmental > Aquatic > Freshwater >...
CCGTTTTCAGGGATGATAAAACCGAATCCTTTATCATCGTTCCAGCGAGTTAATTTACCTTTGAAAATATTATTCATGATTCCTCGTTCCCACGCGCCGCGTGGTAATGCATTGTGAGGCGCGCTGCGCCGTGTAGTCGTCTGACACTACATCGTGGTGCGACGCTGCCTGATTTCATACCCACGAGCTATGTCACTGTCATTAAGTTAAGAAATACGCTCCAGCTTGGGAGCCGCTCCTGCATGGACAGATATTGAAGGAGCAAATATCTGTCCATGCAGGTAGCTTCGTGAGACAGGAAGCTAGAGCTTCCCACACTGAGTTCCCAAGCTGGAGCTTGGGAACTAGCGCTCACTAAAATTCTTAACTTAATGGCAGTGACGTACTCTGTGGGAACGAGGTGAAACTGCTGTTAAATAAAAAATACGAGCATACCGGCTTTGATCAGGTTTTTAAATGGGTCGCTTAGGCTGATCTTTAGCAAACCGCAACAGAAAATCCGCCAGATAACGTTCACTGTCTTGGCTGTAAACATTGTGGGATGCATAGATCGTCAACAACCTTGCCGTAAACACAGCCGCTGTGCGGCTGAATGTCAGCGCGGATACTTTGGCTTCATTATGCGTATAGCCGCGAAAATCGGTTTGATTGATCAAATAAAACCTCGCCGCTAAGGCCTGGGCGGAAAACTTTGCTACCGCATGAGCGGGAAGCAACAGGTAAAACAACCCCGGCGGGGATAATAATTGTTCGGCAATACCGATCAAATCGGCAAAAGGCAGTTGGTCGGTGTGCCTAGCGCTATTTCTAAGGGTATCGACGGTCTTGAGGTGATTTTCAAAAAACGGCGGGTTGCTGATGATGAGGTCGTATTGCCGGTTGGCGGTTAAGGCGAAGCTTTGAATATCCTGATGCACGGCCTCAAGTCGATCCACCCACGGGCTGTTGTTGAAGTTAATGTCGGCTTCTTTAAAAGCTTCTTGCGTCAATTCCACTGCGGTTACTTTCGTCGCGGCCAGTTGCGCTGCCATCAGCGCAAGTACCCCTGTTCCGGTGCCGATGTCCAGCACTCGGTCGCCCGGATTGACCGGTGCCATAGCGCCGAATAAAACGGCATCGGTGCATATTTTCATGCCGGAGTGCTTTTGTAATACTGAAAACTGTTGGAAGTGGAAGGTTGACATTAAGCAGTTTTGTCGATGCTGTTGATATTAACGGTAGGTCGGGGTGCATCGCACGTATCGTCTCTGTCATTTCGGAGCCGTGGATGTCACCCGGTGTGTTTAAAGCGGGCTTATTGCTTTTAGACAATAACCTTGTGAATCTCGACAGTTATTGTCTAAAATTCCTCCCATTCGCCATTAGCGACAGCCATCGGCTGATGTTTTGCAGGGACAGGCTTTGTTGACAAGGCAACATCCTTTTTCAAGCGCATAATGGCAACGCCGACTGCGCCTGATGCGGCAATGAAGTCGGAGTCGGCGTTGAGCATGGTGTTCGCTTCTTGAAGCCTCTTGTCATTGATAGCGTGTGCAACTTTGCCCGCTTCGACATGAAATGCGGCATGTTTTGAAATACATTCTGAAAAGCTCTCCAAGTGGCCAAGATGAAGCTGGGTATTGCCGTGTAGCCATTTTCCAAAATCGCAGCAATTATCTTTTGAGATAGTGACGACATCCAGTTTCTCGTTTTGGGATATGGCGGTACGGAATTTCACTTTCCATTCGGCATGTTTATGTAATGCTACATCGAGATCCATGCTGATTTCTTTCACGTTATGGATACTTTTATTTTCAGGAACGGACGTCGTGTGTTTGCCTTTATAGGTTTCTATTTTTACCGGTATGGCTTTTTGTTTTACACGGTTAAGGGCAGGACTGAGCGAGTCGGCACCCGTTTTAAAAACCGCGACCGTAGCGGAAAGATTTTGAGCTTGATCTTCCATTGATTCTGCAGCGGCAGCCGCTTGTTCCACTAGCGCGGCGTTTTGCTGGGTCACGTCATCCATTTGAGCGATGGCTTGATTGACTTGCGTGATGCCGGAACTTTGCTCGACTGAGGCGGCAGAAATCTCTGACATGATAGCGGTGACATGGTGAATGGAGCTGACAATTTCTTTCATGGTGTGTCCGGCCTGTGTGACCAGTTTGCTGCCGTCTTCGATTTTTTCTACCGAATCAGCGATCAAGCCTTTAATTTCTCCTGCCGCGGTAGCGGCGCGCTGAGCAAGATTGCGAACCTCACTGGCGACAACAGCAAACCCTCGACCTTGTTCGCCGGCGCGAGCGGCTTCTACCGCAGCGTTCAGGGCCAGAATGTTAGTTTGGAACGCGATGCCGTCTATCACCGATATAATGTCGACGATTTTATGTGACGACGCATTGATCGAGTCCATCGTCGTAACCACTTTGCCGACTACGGTGACGCCTTTATCCGCTATTTCCTCGGCACTCTTGGCAAGCTGATTAGCTTGTTTAGCATTTTCGCTGTTGGCTTGCACAGTGGACGTCAGCTCCTCCATGCTGGCAGCCGTTTCTTCAAGGCTGGCCGCCTGTTCTTCAGTGCGATGCGACAAGTCATTATTGCCTGATGCGATTTCTTTAGCCGCCGTGTTGATATTTTCTGTCGCTTCCTTAATTTCACTGACCAGGCTTTTGAGATGTTCTCCTGTTATGTTCATGCCGGTAATCACTTCCCCGAAGGTGCCGGGGTAGTGCTTGTCGATAACCTGCGTCATATCGCCTTGAGCCATGGCGTTGGTAACAGTCAATATATCCTTAAAGCCAATGTCGCAAGTTTCTATCAGCGTATTAAAATCGGTCAGTATGTCTTTGAACATGAACTCGAATCTGGAGGTATCGGCGCGCTTGGAAAAATCGCCTTTGGAACCGGCTTCAGCAAGTGCGTCTATTTCACTGCTGACTTCAAACAGGGTTTTCTTTACGTTATCGACAGCTTCTGTGATTTTAGCTTTATCGCCGGGCAAGCGATCCATATCGAGACTGAAGTCGCCTTTGGCATATTGGGTGATAACCTTAACCACCTGCATTTTTACATCGATATGGGACTTGGTCAGTGCATTGATGTCGCGTGCCATTTTTCCGTAAGTACCGGGAAACTGCGCAGCATCTATTTCTGCCCAGATCCAGCCCTCCGCGTGCTTTTGCGACATAACAGTTTGCGCGGCGACGAAAGCATTGATCGATGTTTGTATGGTTTTAATCGCATACAATAAGCTGCTTTTATCGCCTTCGTCCAAGTTGATATCCCGCTTAAAATTACCCTGAGCTATTTCTTTGGCGATGGCTTTCGCATAGAACGGATCTATGCCCAATTGTTTATAGAGGTAATTCGCCAAGTAAAACGCGATGCCTAAACTCAGCGTGACCACCAGAATAGATATGCCAATCAACAGACGGGAGGCATGCTTTGTCGCACTGCTTAGGTCGGTGGCTGTTTGAATCTGTTTATTGACCGCATCACCCTTAAATTTTCTCGTAAGGTCAGCCAGGCTGAGCGACGCGGCATCAAAATCTTCCATGATGGCATTGCCGGCTTGGATGCCCTGACCGATGTAGGCTGAAGCCATGAGCTTGCCTTGGTTATAAAATGGGTCAAAAGCGGCATCAAGCTTGGCCAACTCATCCTTTTGCGGGGCAGTAATGGACTCAAATGCGAGGATTTCCTTCACTCTCTTTTTAAAATCAGCGGCGGCGTCCTCTGCATCCTTGTAGCCTTCGGGATCGTGGGTTGCTGAAACATCAGTTAAAAACTGTTGAACTTGAATCACATCAACCACCATGCCTTCCACTGCTATAGCAAAGGGCATAATCGTACTGTTTAATTCAGCCGTATTTTGCTGGACTGTTGAGAACTGGTCCAAACTTACATAAATAATGACAGCCATCATAATAATGAGGCTGCAAAATCCCAGCAGAATACGGTTTTTGAAACTGATGAAAATATTTTTAAACATTCGAGAAATAGGCTTTTATTGTTTATTTTTATGTAAGGTAGCAGCCATTTTTATAGTGTTTAGATATGCCTTCTAATACGGCCTGCTGGAAGAAGGAAATGACATCGCTGGTGCATGTAGGATTAGTCCTACAACTAAATCATACGCAATGCACAGGGACTATGCAACGATAGACGGGGCTCTTCAATATGAGCCTATAACTGGACGTAAAAGGCTGGGCTCGACCACTTGGCTGAGAGCCGAGCATGAGGTGTTTTTATAAATAACGATAAGCGAGTGATTACAATAAACTTCTAGGAAGAATGCAGGTGTTTTAATTTGCAATAATAAAAATATATTTATGTGCAATATAAATAACCGGGAACAACTCACCGGCTCGTTTTTGATTAAATTATATAATCAATATTCATGCGGCCGGGCCATAATTGCGGCTATTTCAACAAATAGAAAAGTCTCAAAACAAGGTATATAAAAATAATGCCTATTTTTGTTTAAAACGTGCAGGGGATTATCCGCTTAACTTAAAGCGGACTGATGCTTCTCTCGTACCATCCGTTTGACCTGAATCGAATGGTACGCAATTGGGCGATGTTCAAGAATAAATTCTCTTTACTCATCATTGGCTATGAGTGCTTGGGGCCTTGCTCTGTTTCTTTGGCTTCAGTCCTCTTTTCAATTATTTTTTTACGCCATAAGCCGTTAGTTGAGAAGCACTCCCAGCCCCATTTCAGCCAGTTGAGCAATGACACCGCCAGCCAGAGCGACCAAACCAGCATCAGTAATCGGTAGGCTATCAGCGGCACTGAGACCAGCGTCGCTATGGGCAATGTCGGCGAACTTCTATCCTGATACCAGTTTAAGTTGAATGCTGAAGACTGGTTGCCGATGATCTGCATGTCGGGCGAACCCAGTAAACCGTGCTCGACCGCTAAAAACAACAGGCCCAGCGAAACCACGGTTAATAGGCCGATCATAACTTGCAGCGCATTAAAATAGCGAATGCTCGAAGCCTGTTGCGTCTTGCGCCAGCCCAGCAGCATCAACCATGCAATGACAATGCCTGCCGACGCAAGGGGTATCTGGCTAAGCCCTACTAACAATAAAAACCAGTGCCGGGCTTTTAAGGGCGTCAGCGGGATTTTGCCGAGGCCCGGCGACAGCATCAAAATAACAATCAGCACGCCCCAGAATAAAACAGCAGGTCCGAGTTTCGGCCCCATTGCAAATAATACCCAGCGGTCGGATCCTAAGCCGATATTCAGGTTGGCGTTGACGCTCGGCGCTCCCAAGTCCACCTGCGGCGTAGTTAGAATAGTGCTGATGCCGGTCGCCTCCCGCCAGCCGATTGCGACTTCCTGCTTGCCGGGATTGACCGGCACGGTGAGCTTTCGGCCTTCCTGCCTGAGCGGTTGAGTCTGTCCATTGATGGCTACGCTTTGCAGTACGGAGTGTTCCGGCAGGATTAGCGTGTGTTGCGATCCTTGCGAGCTTCTCAGGCTGATGCTTAATTCGGCTTCCTGATTGCGTTGCCCCGGTTTGATGCTCAAACGGCTGTTGTCGATGGTTAAGGTTTGTCCTTCCACCGCTTCGGGCCGGGTTATTTGCAGGGTGATTTTTTCGCCCGGCCAGGGATGCCATTCCGGCAGCCATTGCCCGCCGTTATTCAGATGGATCATTGCGATGCCGGATGTCTCAATATGCCAGATGGGACTGACATCGGCTTGCAATACTTCTATCCATTGTTCGGTTTGAGTGGCGACATAATCGATTTTTTCCGATTTTTCCAGCGTGGATTCCCATTGCAGCTCGGTTTGCTGGGCCGGGATATTCACCTCGACTTTGCCGTCCTTAACACGGATGCCTGTGCTGGTAACCGACTCGCCCGGCAACAAGGGCACCGCCAACACCACGGCGGAATCGGCCGGTGATACGCGGATGATCCGGGTGATAACCCGCCAGTCCAGGCCCAGCTGCAGGGTGCGCTCAATCCTGACGAACGGCGGCAACGCGCCCGGTTCCAACTCGGCTGCGCTTTGCCGCTGTTCGGTCTGGTTTATGCGGCTAAATTGCAGTTGATCGTCAACTTCGCCGTTTTCCTGTAGGCCGACGACTTCCCAGCCGGTATTTTGAATGCTGACCCAGTTCGGTTTTAACGGCAAAGGCAGGGTGAATTTGCTTAACAAGGGCACGGTTCCGCCGAGTACAACCTGATGCTCGCCTTCGTCCAGGTTAAGCCACAGGCCGTTGTTATCGCGGTAAAGCCCTGACGCTATTTTGCCGTCAACAAAGACGTGATTAGGGAACCATTGTTCATATTCTGCGGGCAAAGGAACCGCTACGGATTGTTGGGCGTGAATCTGTAAGGCGATTGCCAATTCCTTATCGGTAATGGTTATTTTCATCTGCTGAATTTGCGCGCAGCTCGGCAAGCAGTCGGGCGGTACCGGTTTTTCCAGCAGCTTGTTTTTCAGTTCGTCCAGAACGGCTTTGTCAGGAATTTCGGCATACGCCTTGGGTGACGGCACGGACAGCATCGGCAACAGCAAAAACCACAGCAGCAACGGCGTCGAAGGTCGAATACGTTTAAAGCTGAACTTTTCCGCAACCCCGAACATCAGCAAGGCCAGCGCCGCGACTAAAATCGCACGGATGAAGTTGAGCAGCAGGGTCAGCGTCGGCGTTAAATACCATAAGTGCAGTTGTTGCTGGGCATCAACCGAACCGTTCCATGACAACAGCACCTTGCGCCATTGCCATTGCGGCAAACCGGGGCCGGTCTGCACTTTGGCTTTAGGGTCGATGCGGTCAAAATCGACCGCCTGGTCTGTATAACCATAAGACGAAGAGGCATCTGATGGCATTGATTTTCTTAACACCTTTTCTTTCATCTCGCTGATCGCTTCGGAGACGGGTGCCGGGGCGGTCATTTCAACCGCTGTTCCAACCATGCCGCGGTCTTGGAAGATGGGCATAGGGACCGCTTGCCAGGGTCTTTCCAGTTGCGGATACAGTCCGGTGCGTACCTGCTGCACCATAAAAGGCAAGGTGAACATGATTAAGGCCAGCCAGAAAGCGTTGCGATACCAGCTCATAAATTTTAAAAATCGGCCTTGCGGCAATACCTTGATCAAGGCGGTCGCGGCCAGAATATTCAGCCAGACGAAATGGGGCGATCCCGGTTCATGCCAGATCAATACCAGGGTGACCAAGGCGAGGCCGCCCCAATAGGGATTCCATAGTCTACCGGTTGCCAGCGCGGCGATTAACACCAGGAACAAGTCCAGCAAGGTCCAACGGGAAATCCAGCTGTCCGGCACATTATCGACGCCGCCGGCCGCCAGCAAACGCCAGCCCGGCGGCAGGTTCAGTTCGGCGCGGACCGTGTGGAAGTCCTGCTCCCAGCCCACGGCGCTGGTTGAGCGGATTGCACCGGCAATACGGCTATCGGCATTCAGCGTTATCGCGCCGCTTCTGACTTCAACGCCTTGCTTGCCGGATTTATCCTGGGTAATAAACTGGTTGCCGCCGTTTAGGGTGACTTTTCCCAGTTGCGTTTGCGGCAGGGTATTCAGCCGCCAGCCGCGGGTCATGTTGCCGGTAATCGTGTCATTGACGGTATAGCCTTCGCCGTCGAAATCCAGCCATAGCTTTCTGGATAGATTGAGTTGATTGGGTTCGGGTTCCGGGTCGCCCCGGCGGATGGTTTTAAAACCCATCGCCTGGCCCTGGTTGATTTTATAGGCCGGGAGGTTTTTCCAGTCGTCCGGCAAGTTGGTCAGGTTGGGATCGATGGCGCTGAGGTGTTCGATTTCAACGACGCGCAGTTGGGGACGGGCTTCAAATGACCATATTTCCGATTCCGGCCACTGGAGGCCTTGTTCGGTAGGGGCGACCGGCTTGTCGCCCTTGAGCGGAAGGTCATTCAATTCTCCACTGTTTCTGGCCAGTATGTCGATCTCCCAGTGACCGGGGCGCAGCTGGATCAATAACTGTCCGTCGGGCTCCAGTCGTGAGGGCAATGGGCTTTCCAAGCTCAGCGGGATAAAGCCGTCCAGGATAGGCCGGGGCAATTTGACCTCGCGTTGCTCGCCGGAGACTTCCAGTGTCAGCCGGGTTAAAACCTGTGCGGGCACTTCATCAATGATTTTTCGGAAGACCTGAATATCCAGGTTGTTTTGGATGTTTTCCGGTTTTTTTAAGCCTATCTCGCTTTCCTTTAACCATAGCTGTCCGTCTTTAATGGCCGGTGTCGGTATCTCGACCCCGTTAATGCGCAGCTCAATCAGTCCGGTGTCGTCGGGTATCTTTAAGTTATCAGGAATGGCCGTCCACAAGAACCCGCCTTTGATTTGATGCTGCAAGCCGGCAACCAGTTTTATCGACGGTATGCCGTCTTTATCCATGATCAGCGCGGTTTTGTTATCAACTGTTACATTAAGCGGCCAGTGTTTTTTATCGCCCGGCAAGCTGATCCAGCTGTCTTGATACACCGTCCAGCTCATCGAAAAAACGCCTTTTTCGCTGGTTAAATCCAGTTGGGTTTGGGTCGGCCAGCTACAGCGTTTTTGCTCGTAACTGTTGTAGATGAAAGGGCAGGCGGGCTCGGGGCTGTCCTGCAATACCCAGGCTATCCAGGGTTTGAGAGGTTCCGGTACCTGTTCCGGGGTTAACGGTTTTGCCTGTGTGGCTGATGCAAACAATACAGCGCTTAAGAATAGCCAGACGATACGACTCATGATGCACTCCTGATTAATGTCAGACGTAGGCCGGAATAAGGCCATCCAAGCGCGTAGCGCGAGGTGGCGTTTCCGGCGAATCTCGGTGCTGCGTCGGAAACGCCTGTTTTCGCTTTTACTCAAACAGGCTTATTCCGGCCTACAGTTTTTTGCCTGCAATGGAAAGTGTGACTTCCAGCATAGTGGAGTCGGGGTCCATAACGCTGGCGCACAGGCGGTTACCTTTCCAAAAAATTCCTCAACATATCATGCCCATGCTCGGTCAGAATCGACTCGGGATGAAATTGCACGCCTTCAATATCCAGCTGCTTATGCCTGACGCCCATGATTTCATCCAGCTTGCCGGTTTCGTCCTGGGTCCAGGCGGTTATTTCCAGGCAATCGGGTATGGATTCCTGTTCGATGACCAGCGAATGATAACGGGTGGCGGTAAACGGGTTGTTAAGCCCTTTGAATACGCCCTGATTATGATGATAAACCAGCGAGGTTTTACCGTGCATGATGCTTTTGGCATGGACGATATTACCGCCGAACGCGTAGCCGATGCTTTGATGCCCGAGGCAAACGCCCAGGATAGGAGTTTTCCCTGCAAACTTTAAAATGGCCTCAACCGATATGCCTGCTTCTTTTGGCGTACAGGGGCCGGGTGAAATCACCAGTTTATCGGGAGCCAGTTTTTCTATATCTTCCACAGTCACCTGATCGTTACGCACCACGGTGACATCGGCGCCCAGTTCGCCGAAATATTGCACCAGGTTGTAAGTGAACGAGTCGTAGTTATCGATCATGACGACTTTTATTCCCCCCTTTGTAAAAGGGGGGCTAGGGGGGATTTTGACGGCGCTCATGACTGCTCCCCTTCCAAGCCGCCGTTAAAGCGGGGTAGGGTGTCAATGTCAGGAACGTTATAACGCGACTTAAACTGCGCTATCCAGAGCAGCGGGTTATCGTGCGTGACTGACTCCGGCAGTTTGCCGTTTTGTTCCAGACGGATTTGATTGCCGGTGATTTTGACGACGCTAAGGCAGGGTAGACCGATGATCGAATAGCGACCCCATTGCTCGCCGCCATGCACCGATTCAAGCAAATAGGAATAAGCGCCGTCGGCCAGTTTCAGGTGGGCGCTCAAGGGCGTGTCCAAATCGGCCAGCACTTCGCGGCAAATCGGGATGCGGTTGTAGCCCTGTCGGGCATAGTGATTGAATTGCTCTGGGGTCATTTTTGCTATTCAATGTGTATATGCAAATGCGACGCTGGCGCGTCACTAGCGGCGTCCCCACGCCGGAGCCCTTACAAGACTCAGGGCAGGCGTGGGAACGGTGTCGGTCTTTAAACTGCCTTAGCCAATTCAGCACGCATTTCATCGATTACTTTTTTGTAATCCGGTTGGCTGAAAATAGCTGAACCTGCGACGAAAGTATCGGCACCAGCTGCTTTAATTTCGCGGATATTATCGACTTTAACGCCGCCGTCGATTTCCAGGCGAATATCCAGGCCGCTGTTGTCGATTCTTGTTCTGACTTCACGCAATTTATCCAGCGCTGAAGGGATGAATGACTGGCCGCCAAAACCGGGGTTAACCGACATCAACAAAATCATATCCAGTTTATCCATGACATAATCCAGATAATGCAGCGGTGTGCCTGGGTTAAATACCAGTCCAGCTTTGCAACCGCAATCTTTAATCAATTGCAGGGTGCGGTCGATATGCACAGAGGCTTCGGGATGGAAAGTAATGATACTTGCACCGGCTTTGGCGAAGTCGGGAATAAGACGATCAACAGGCTCAACCATTAAATGAACGTCAATCGGTGCGGTAACGCCGTGTTTTCTCAGCGCTTCGCAAACCAAAGGCCCGATGGTCAGATTGGGCACGAAATGGTTATCCATGACATCAAAATGCACAACATCGGCGCCCGCTTTTAAAACATTATCAACTTCTTCACCCAGTTTTGCGAAATTGGCTGACAGAATGGAGGGAGCAATCCAGTTTTCGTTCATTTTGTGATCCTCTTGAATTAAAAATTATTAATTATATCTTTTTTTTGCACAAACTCTTATGTTTACGCTTGTGTTTATAATAGCCGCACTTGAAATCATCCGAACAAGCTTAACTCATGAAACTGGTAACCTTTACTTATAATCACGAAACCCGTGTAGGCGCTGTCGTTGATGGCTTTGTCGTTGACGGAAAAAATAATACTAAAATCCCGGTAACCATGCTCGAATTTCTGAGCGCAGGCTCCAGCGCGCTGGATGCCATGCGGCAGCAGATCGACAGCGGCAACGACCGTATCGCGCTGGACCAGGTCAAGTTGCATGCGCCGGTGCCGAGGCCCGGTAAATATTTAGGGATCAGCCTGAACTATGCCGACCATATTGAAGAGACCGGACTGGACAAGCCGGAATACCCCAGTTTTTTCACCAAACAGGGCACTTGTGTGATCGGGCCTGGCGATGCGATACATCGGCCTAAAGTGTCCGATAAGCTGGATTATGAAGGCGAGCTGGCGTTTGTTATCGGTACCCGCTGTCGCCATGTGCCGGTCGATAAAGCTCACCAGGTCATTGCCGGTTTTACTATTGCCAATGACGTTTCGGTGCGCGACTGGCAGTTTCGCTCGCCGACGTTTACGCTGGGAAAATCATTCGATACCCATGGTCCGCTGGGGCCGTGGATCGTTACCGCCGATGAAATCAGCGACCCGCATAATCTGGATCTTAAAACCTGGATTGACGATGAGCTGCGGCAAAGCTCCAATACCCGGCAGATGATTTTTAACTGCTATGAAATGATCGCCTATTTATCGCAAGCGATGACGCTGGAACCGGGCGATGTGATTGCCACAGGCACTCCAGCCGGTGTAGGCGTAAAAATGAAGCCGCGCGGCTATATGCTGCCGGGGCAAACCGCCCGGATTGAAATTGAGGGTATCGGCACGCTGGTTAATCCGGTTATTGAGGAGCCGGATAGCTCATCCTTCATAAGGTAATTATTTGGCGTATGGTGAATTATAAAGATAGTATACGGAAAGCACGGATCGGGCAGATTTAAACGGGATTTTTAAAAAATGGAAGTAAATTTTTTTTGCGTTTTTTATTAACCAGGAATTATTCCTTTATTTCTTGATGTGTCGATTAGTTACTTCATAAATTCTATTCAAAATCTATAATGCAAAGCTTGTCGTTAGCATATGACGCGTCTGCAATTGGTCATAAGTTACGTTTTATCAACTGTTTTGCATCGGGTGTTTAAACAATAGCCAAAATAGTGTTGGTTGTTGTTCCCCGGCAGCAATAAACTTCGAGTGTAGGAAACTGTGAACAACGGTGCTGTTTTTTTGTGCTCGTAACGCTTATGCTGGAAATCGCATATGGATAGAGGTTAATCGCCGATGAGCAACAAGCAAATAAGAAACCTGGGCGTTACCCTGATTGAGCTCATTATCACGATTTCGATTGCCGGTATTCTTGTTAGTATAGCCATACCAAGCTTTAGTTCGATTATAAGAAGCACCCGGTTAACAACCTATGCCAATGAATTGGTTACCTCGTTAAATCTGGCCCGTAGCGAAGCCGTTAAACGGGGCGTGCAAGTCAGCGTCAGAAAAAAAGGAAGTACGAACCAAAACTGGGATTCAGGGTGGGATATTTTTACCGATTTGGATGGCGATGGGACGCTTGATGCCGCGGACACGCTGCTAAAAACCTACCCGGCGTTAACCAACGGCTTTACTTTAAGAACCGGGACTGTCGGCTACCAGGATTTTGCGGCCTATTTGCCCAGCGGCTTAAGTTTAAACTCTAGCGGCGACACCTTCAGATTATGCGCCAGTTCGGGCGACATCGTGAACTCCCGTGCAATCGAAATCAATGCATTGGGTCGGCCAAAAACATCTGACGTTACAACAGCATGTCCTTAATCCAGCCAAAACCTTTGCTTGGCGCCATGATGCCTTATGAATAAAGATAGCGGATTCACCTTAATTGAAGTGTTAATCGCGACGCTGGTTTTGGCTGTCGGCTTATTGGGGTTGGCAGGACTGCAAGCCGCCAGTATCAAAAATAATCTGAGCGCCTATAATCGTAGTCAGGTTACACAGCTGGCTTATGATATGGCCGATAGAATGCGAGCCAATAAAAATGAAAGTCTGAATCCGACAACCGGCAATGTTATTGCAGCCAGCACCTACCTGACGATGGCTCCGGCAGATGCCGCAGTTCAGGCAAATTGCGCAACCGTGACTGGCTGTACCGGTGCGCAAATGGCTCAAAATGACCTGTTCCAATGGAAAACCGCCTTAACCAACACCCTGCCCAATGGCACAGGAACAATCACAGCTGTCGCTGCAACTCGAGTTTTTACCATTACTATCAACTGGGATGATAATCGGGACGGCGCAGTCAACGCTTCCGACCCGAATTTCTCAGTGAGCTTTCAGTTATGAAACAGTCTAAAAGCCCGCAAACAGGTTTTACCCTGATAGAACTGATGATCGCCATGCTGCTGGGCGCGTTCTTAACAGGCGGCATCATGCAGATTTTTCTCGGCTCCAGACAGACCTACAGAATGCAGGAGAACCTGTCCAGACTTCAGGAAAACGGCCGGTTTGCCATGGATTTTATTACCCGAGATAACCGGATGATGGGATTTCAGGGCTGTGCATCCCGATCAACAATCCCCAACATTATCATTGATCCTAAAAACCCCAATCCGAATCCCGCCCCTGCCACGCTTGCTGCCGGTCTTAGCACGCCACTTGTCGGCAGCGACAATGTGACCAATAATTGGAGTGCCGGCGCATGCGGCGCGTCCAACGCCTGTGTGGCCGGAACCGATGCGGTCACTTATCATTTTGGCGGAAGCTGCGGCGGGTATTTGACAGGGAATATGGGGACCAATAACGCCAATATTCAAATACCGGCAGCCAATAGCTGCAATATCAATATGTACGATGTGCTTATGCTTTCCGATTGCAGTGCAGCGGATATCTTCATAGCAACCAGCGCCTCATCCGGCAGCGGAGTTCAGACTATCGCGCATGCCAATAACCAAAACACCACGAATAACCTCAGCAAACTCTACGGTTCCGATGCCGAAGTACTGGTATTTCGGACATACAGTTTTTTTATCCGTAACAATACCAGCGGCGAACCGGCATTATGGCGGTTGGACAATTCCAAACCTACAAGCACAACCAATCCCATCGAATTGGTTGAGGGTATTGAGAATATGCAGGTTTTATACGGTGCAGATACGGATGCAACGCCGGACGGCACGGCCAATTATTACGTGCCTGCAGGCACAGCCGGACTCAATATGAATCAAGTGGTCAGTATTCGCGTCAGTGTTTTAGTAAGAAGCATGAATGATGGTTTAGCCGCGCAGCCGTTAGATTATATTTACAATGGCGCAACGGTTACGCCGACCGACCGGCGGATCAGGCGGGTTTTTACTTCAACTATTGCCTTGCGCAACCGGTTGCCATAAAAGGAAGATGTTAATGATTAACCAATATTCTTCATTTAAGCATCAGTCCGGCGTGGTGCTGCCCGTCAGTATGATTATGTTGCTGTTGCTCACCTTAGTCAGCATCACCGCGAGTCAAGTAACCGGTCTTGAAGAGAAGATGGCCGGAAACAGCAAGGATTCTAACCTTGCCTTTCAAGCGGCGGAAGCGGCCTTGCGAGCCGGTGAGGCCGCTACTTCCGGATCCCCCGCATTGTACACGGGTACACAGCCGATTGATTGGACGAATGCTGCGGTAACAACTTATAGCGGCGGAACCCTGACGGGTATTAGTTCAGCTCCGCGATATACCATTGAAGCGCTTCCCAGCACTACAGGCACCTCAACGAGTGTCGGCGGAAGCCTTGAAGCCGGAGCGCCGCCGGATTCAACCAGCATAGCCTGGTATCGGATCACAGCCCGCGGCACGGGCGGTACCGCTAATGCCGTGGTAATACTGCAATCCATTTACAAACGATAAGAATCCAAACCTTGTCTTCACAATAATCTACCGGTATTCAGGAGATCGGCATGGACATTAACAAAATCTGCAGAGCGACCCTGACCCTCTTTTGGGGAGGTGTTTTATGCTCTGTGCTGGAGCCTGCGGCAGCAATTACTCCGGCGCAAACGCCTTTGTATATAGGCGTTTCTGCGGCTAAACCTAATATCATGCTGATGGTGGATAATTCGATTTCGATGGGACCATCCAATCCGGTGACAGTTACTGGATCGCCGCTGTCACCGGATGCTGTTACGGGTTCTTTCGTCTGTAGTAGTTCTCGCTATTATAAGGCTCCTGCCGGTGTTGATGGTGCTGTGACAGCCGCCGCCGCAACAACCGTTATTACCATGCAGGTTTTTTCACACAGTGCAAAATTCTGTCCACTCACGGGAAGTTGCACCAGCAGTAGCTCCACCAGTTTTGGGAACTCAAGTTCAAAAAAATGTTTTGATGCCAGTAAATATTACAATATCTCCGGTTTAGGCACCTACACAGGCGACCAGTTAAACCAATACTTTGCGACATACAATACCCTTTTAAGTGGCTTAACTAGCTTAATACCCACCTCAACAACGCGACTCCAAATTGTCAAAGATGCCGCTACCAATTTTGTAAATGCACTGATACCGACTACTGGCGCATCACCCACCGTCAGATTAGGGCTTGCTCGATATAACGGGGGTACCGGTGGCGAACTTTTAGCGGTCATAGGTGACCTGGATGCAACCAAGGCAGCAACAATTGCCACTCAAATAGCCGGGTTTGCTGCCAATGCCAGCACCCCGCTGGCGGAAACCTTATCCGACATAGGACGCTATTTTGCAACAGGTTATACCGAGAATCTCACGCTACATCCTGCCACCAGTCCAACAAACGCGAAAGTGGATGCTGTATTTAACAGTCACAGTATATTGAATTCAACCGGGTCAACGCCACTTGCTGCGCCCATTCTGGGTGCCTGCCAAAAAAGCTCCGTGATAATTTTGAGTGACGGTTTACCCTCAGCCGATAGAGATGTCAGTACTTATTTTCAAGATTATGACGGCGATTGCTCCGGTAGCAATATCGGCCTATGCCCCGTCACCAATCCCGCTAGCAGCGCTACTCCCGGCACCAGCACCAATTATGATATGAAAAAAGAATATGCCTATCCTGGTACGTGTAGTGTTAATCACCCGGCTATTTGCGTAACCAACGGCGGCAGCGAGTCCAGCGATTATCTTGACGATGTCGCCCAAGCCTTGTACGAGATGGACTTAAGACCGGATTTGACGAAAATCAATGGGGAGAAAAACAATATTACCACTTATACCGTCGGCTTTGCCGACCCTGCGATTGACCCTTCGATAGCGGGCGTTAACCCTTTGTTGCGCGATACGGCGACTCAAGGCGGCGGGCAGTTTATCTACGCGACAGATACCACAACACTGGCCGATGCGTTGGATAACATTACCTCCGACATTATCAGTAAAGTCAGCTCGTCTTCTTCTGTAGTGGCGAATTCTTCAAAGCTGGATTCCGGAGCTGCCATTTATCAGGGTAAGTTTGACAGTGCCGATTGGACGGGGAGTTTATTAATGCTTCCTCTCGGAGTTAGTGAAGATACCAATGGCAATGGGATTTTGGATACTGGTGAGGATATCAATAACAATGGGATATTGGACGGCGGCGCTATTGGAACTGCATTATGGAATGCCGCAGAGCATATTCCGGCTTTCGGCTCGCGGAATATTTTAACTTATGATCCTGCGGGTACTCCAAAGGGGATA
>Ga0208510_100373_pt1 | contig 16349 bp, 18 predicted proteins | sample LakWasMet33_HOW6_2_FD_183875 | JGI IMG/M metagenome (GOLD analysis project Ga0208510, IMG submission 183875) | Freshwater sediment methanotrophic microbial communities from Lake Washington under simulated oxygen tension - Sediment Metagenome... | ecosystem: Environmental > Aquatic > Freshwater >...
AGCCTAAACCGTCGAAGATGGCAGCCAATACCGGCGGTGCATTCAACGCGACGCCGTGCTCGGCCAGACAAGCGGCCAGATGCGCATGATGATGCTGCACCGGCACTAAAACTGCCGCCTCGGTTTCGGCCAATGTTTGTCCGTATTGGGTCGATAGATAGCCCGGATGATTATCGACGGCGATGCACTGGGGCTTGAAGCCGTAAAGATTCTTGTACAAATCGATAGCATTGCGGTAATCGCGCTGAACAGCGGCATTTTCCAGATCGCCGATATGCTGGGAAACGACAGCCTGGCCGTTTTTCAACAAACAAAAACCGTTCTTAAGCTCCGCGCCCATCGCCAGGATGCTGTCGGTTTGCTCGAAACCGGGCGGCAATAACAGTGCCTCAGGGCTGTAACCTCGCGCCCGGCGCAGCATACGCATTTTTCCGTCCATCAACCGCGCCACCGAATCGTCCAGCCGGTTGACGATGGCCCGGTCATGCAGCAGCAAATAATCGGCAATATCGGCCAGTTTTTCCCGCGCCTCATCGTTGTCCGTGCATTGAGGTTCGTCGCTGATATTGCCGGAGGTCAGCACGATCGGCTCATCCAGCGCTTGCAACAACAGCGTGTGCAACGGTGTGTAGGGCAGCATGAAGCCGAGCTTGTCATCATCCGGCGCGACGCCGGGTGCAACCGTTTCGCCCTGCTCTGTCAGCAGCACAATCGGTGCGGCTTTGTCGTGTAGGGCGCGTGTCTCCTCTTCGTCCATCAGCGCGTAACGGGTGGTCGTGATTGCGTCGGCCATTAACGCAAACGGTTTGGCATAACGACGTTTACGCTCACGTAGCCGATTGACAACGTCGGCATCGGTCGCATTGCAGGCCAGATGAAAACCGCCCAAGCCTTTGATAGCGATGATGTAGCCTTGCCGAATCAGCTCGGCGGCATGTGTTAGCGGATCAGCGCAATCCAGTTGCACTCTGTGCCGATCTTCCAGCCACAGCTTAGGCCCGCAGTCCAGGCAACAATTAGCCTGGGCGTGGAAGCGGCGATCGGCGGGATTGTCGTATTCTCGTTGGCACTGCGAGCACATCGCAAACTCAGCCATGCTGGTATGGCATCGGTCGTAAGGCACTTTACGGGTGATCGACAATCGCGGCCCGCAGTGCGTACAGTTGGTGAACGGGTAACGGTAGCGCCGGTTGGCGGGGTCGGCGATGTCGGCAAGACAATCGGGACAAGTGGCGGCATCGGCGGCGATAGGCGTCTCTACGCCATTATGGCGGCTGGCGACGATACGAAATTCGTTGCTCTGCGGCTGCTCGTCCAGCGATTGCGCCTCCAGACTGTCGAGCCGGGCCAGCGGCGGCAGTTGCAGAGGTATTTTCTCAATAAACTCATCAAGGTCTTCGTCGCTACCGAAGGCATGAATCATTACGCCCAGTCCGTCGTTCCAAACCTCCCCGGTCAGCCAATGTTGCCTGGCGAGGCGCCAGATCGTCGGCCTGAAGCCCACGCCTTGCACAATGCCGCGAACCCGAATCGCCCTACCAGGCATCAGCAGATACGAGGCAACTGCTCGCCGACCGGCCAGTCGACGATACGGCGGCCGCCGAATGCCGTGGTCATTTGCACGAATCCATGCTCATCGCTAATCACTTCGCCGATAATCGCGGCATCGAGGCCCAGCGGATGTTGCCGCATCACCGCCAGCAGGGATTCGGCGGCATCAGCAGCGCAAATGCACACCAGCTTGCCTTCGTTGGCGACATACAGCGGGTCTAAACCCAGAATCTCGCAGGCGGCTTTAACTTCGGATTTGATCGGGATTTGCGTCTCGTCGATGACCATGCCGACGCCGGATTGCTGCGCCAGCTCGTTCAACGCCGTCGCCAAGCCGCCTCGGGTCGGGTCGCGCAAACAATGGATGTCGGCCGGTGCTGCGGCGACCATATCGGCGACCAGAGAATTCAGCGCGGCGGAATCGGAAACAATCGTCGTGTCGAATTGCAGGTTTTCCCGCCCGGCCATGATCGCCACGCCGTGATCGCCGATCGAGCCGCTAAGCAAAATCGCACAGCCCGGTTGCGCGAGGTCGCCGGAGATATTGACGCCCTCCGGCACGATACCGACGCCTGTGGTGGTAATGAACACCCCGTCGCCCTTGCCGCGCTCCACCACCTTGGTATCGCCGGTGACGACAGGCGTACCGCTATGTTTGGCGGCCGCCGCCATGCTGATAACGATTTTTTCCAGATCGGCCAGCGGAAAGCCTTCTTCCAGAATGAAGCCCGCCGCCAGATAAAGCGGCTTTGCGCCGGACATAGAAACATCGTTGACAGTGCCGTGTACCGCCAGCGAGCCGATGTCGCCGCCCGGAAAAAACAGCGGCGAAATGACATGGCCGTCGGTGCTGATCACCAGCCGCCCAGCGGGCACGGTAAACAGCGCTTGGTCGTTACGCTGCCGCAGCAAGTCGTTGTCGAAATGCTTGATGAACAATTCGTCGATCAGCTGGGCCATCGCGCGACCGCCGCCGCCGTGGCTTAGGTCGACTTTGCCGGTAGCTATGTTTAGTTTTGTTGTATAGGGATTGGGCATAGGAATGATTTTGGGTAACTACTCGGGGGATGTTGGATTTCAACAGTTAATACACGATGTCTTACTATTTTTGCCAAGTTTCAAACACTTCGGTCAGGTCAACCGCCAATTCAGGGAATAAATGCGCTGTGGCGATGTCATCATCCGTATACATGTGCTTTAGTTGGTAATGTCCGTTGTCAACCAGCACAAATTGATGAATCGCTTGATCGTTGGGATAAACAATCCAGTATTCCTGCACGCCGCTTTCTTGATAGAGTTCATATTTGATTTGCATCTCCCGCTTGGAATTGCCTTTGGATAAAATCTCAATAATCCAGTCGGGCGCACCATTGCAGCCTTGTTCGTCCAAAACTTCAGGATTGCAAATAACGCTCAAATCGGGCTGGACAACGGTATGGATGTCTTGACTGGCTAGAATGGATTTTTTGCGGTCGTATAGGCGCACGTCAAACGGCGCGGCATAAACGCGGCATTTTTTATGTTTGAAAAAAATGTGTAGCAATGTCGTTAAATTCGCAGAAATATCTTGATGCTTCACATTCGGCGCAGGCGACATCAACATGATTCTGCCTTTAATCAACTCAACGGCTTCATCCAATTGCCAAGTCAAATAATCGGCATAACTGTAGGTTTGGTTTAAATCTAATTGCGATAATCGGGTGATTTTGGGCATTGGTTTAATCCTGTTTTATTCAATGGCTTTATGTCTATCCTACGACAGGATTAGAGTGAACGGTAAAGCTATTAACTTAAATATCACTCATTGTTTGGTAATTCATCGTCAAATATTTCTGCAATGGTTATCTTGTCTCGGTATTGTCCGAAAACTCGTTTTTTAGTAACCGGAGTCGCCATTTCGTCATACATAACAATAACTTTTGCTCGTGACGTAATGATATTGTCAGGCAGGTGTAAATCTATTTCGTATGACCCTGTTATGGTTGCTTCTAATTCGATGGCTTGCATGGGATAAACTCTATTCAATCAAATAAGTCAGAACCTTACCTTAAAAAGGTACGCCGTTAAATGTGTCGTTGTTGCGACGGATTATTTTAATCGGGTTCTCGCACCCGAAGGCGAGCCGGTTGCCGCTTTGATCCTGCGCTCCTCGCTTTTGTCGAGGATCGGCATACGGGAGAAAACTATTCAGAAATTTGCTCACTGCCCAGATCAATTCATTAGTCTGATGAACAGTATTTAACTTCAAGTTTTTTGTATTCTTCTTTAAGTTGTTTTTGATTCATTAACAAGTCACCTGCACCTAACGAAAAAAAATAGTCTAGCCCAGCAAGTAGAACCATTCTTGAAATTTCTCCTGCTTTATGTGCGTTAGAAACGCAAGATTCATCGAATGGCGAAAGAGAACCATGAACCAGATCCGACCGGCATTTGTAAATAGTGGATACTTTTAGTTTTGAGTCGGCGAGGGATTCCTCTGTAGCAAGAGAATAAAGTATAGAAGATCGGTTTGTAACTATGTCCGTAACTCCTCGCTCATTTCCCTCTGCATCTTTTTCAATGCCGGTTCCTGTAATCCGTTCAATTGATGTCACGAATTTTACGATTTTGGCAGCATAGGATTGCTCAGAAACTGCATCGCCATACCATGAAAGTGCATCAATAAATCGAGCGCATAAGGCAGGAGGGTCATTAAATTCTAACGATAATTTTAGAGTTTTGGTCGCTAAGTCAAAATAATAGCTTGCTTCCGTACTTAAAATTTCTAACCATTTATCGCCAATGACATTGCCACCTGCTGTACTGGAAAGAGAAATTTCAAATTTTCCGCTTTCAATTTTGGTTAGCCTTGCAGACTTCGAAGGCTCTCCATAATCTTTTTCAGTTCTTATTTGATCGGTAAACTCACTACCAAACAGGAGCTTAAGTATATTCAATGCTATTTTGGTTATCGATATGGCTTTGCTGTATGAAATTTTTTCATTGCATTCAGAAATTATCACAACAGCAACCCACTCCCAATTTTCAAACGATGAAAGAAGGCCACCAACTAACCTTTCCGCCAACTGTTGTGACTGCTCTTCTGTAGCAATACTATCTTCAGGAAATCCGTTTGCAATTGCCTTGGCACAATTCTCCCTATGTTCATCCTTGATCTGAGCTCGTAATTGATCAATTTCATCCCCATAAATTGATTCGAACTTTGTTTTATGAAGAAAACTAATTGGACCGATTTCGAAGCTATCTATGGTTCTTGAAAAAAATATTGCACAGGGAATATAGTGGGTGAGCTGCTTAAACTCTCGTGACGAACTCTTATAGGCAGTAGAAAGCATCCTATCCACTTTATTCTCATTTATTTCTTCGTCTTCTTGCAGAAATCTCCTTGAGAATTCTTCTTTAAGTTTTTTGACAAACTCATCCAAATCGGTTTTATTCTTTCCTTCTCTCTGCGAGCTGAGGTATCGTTCAGCTATGCTGTAAAATTTTTCTGATGCCTCACGACCGCAAATTATCATTCCTAGCCTTTTATCTGGAATGGAATAAAGTGAATCCATTTTGTGATCTTGAAAATACTGGATTAAGTCCTCTGGCTTCTGTTTGAGGTACCAGTTTACTTTTTCATAGATAAAACGCAGGTCTGCTAGATTTTGCTGTTTTTTATTCATTCCCTAGTCTCGTAAGTCGTGTTAGGCATCAGTTGTAGTACCCGGACTATTACAGCGTTTCAGTCAGCGTCCTTTCGACTTTGCTGGGGAGGCAAGTAAAAGTAAATCCGTTCGTCCTGAGCTTGTCGAAGGATGAGCGGATTTACTTTGGGCCAAGCGGGACACTTCCGCCCAGTCGCCACGCATCATGGCTTCTTTCTTTTTACGGCTCCATCCCTTGATTTGCCTCTCAGCTGACAAGGCTTCTTCCCGAGTTGGGCAATCTTGCGACCAGACAAGCACCAATGGGCGGCGCGTTACTGTATAACCCGCGCATTCTCCTGCCTGATGTTGTCCAATGCGTATTTCAAGGTTATCGGTGTGTCCTGTGTAATAGCTGCCATCGGCACAGCGAAGAATATAAACCCAAAACATTTTTATCCTTTTTTGTGAGTCCTTATCAACTATCTGAGGCACTTGCTATCTTTCTCCGTTCGTCCTGAGCCTGTCGAAGGATGAATGGAGAAAGATAGCAAGTCTCTAACCTTGATTAAGTTTAGGACTATTGTGTGTTGATTAACCCGCTCCAAATAAACCTGTCGCTACCGCGCCTCAATCAATCAACCTCTAACCCGCCCATACGACCAATACGCCGCACAAGCCCCCTCCGACGAAACCATACACGACCCCATCGGATTTTCCGGCGTGCAAACGGTACCCAACAATTTACAATCCTGCGGCTTTTTCGCGCCGCGCAGGATGGCCGGGCATTCGCAGCCTTTGACATCGCTCGCCTGGATCGCGGGCATATTAAAGCGTTGTTCGGCATCGAAATCGGCATAACCGGCTTTGATTTTTAATGCGCTGTCGGCAATTAGCCCTAAGCCGCGCCATTCGAATTGAGACCTCAGCTCGAACACTTCATTCACCAGTGCTTGCGCTTTCTGGTTGCCTTGCCGGGTGACGGCGCGGCTGTATTCGTTTTCGACTTCGTGGCGGCCTTCGTTAAGTTGGCGTATCAGCATCAAGGCCGATTGCATCACGTCCAGCGGTTCGAAACCGGCGATGACTATCGGTTTGGCATAACGCTCGGCAAATATTTCATAAGGCTGACTGCCGATCACGGTGCTGACGTGGGAAGGCCCGAGAAAAGCATCAATCGCGACCGGTTGCGGCGCATCCAGTATCGCCTGCATCGCGGCGGGTGTCAGCACATGGTTGCAGAACACCGAAAAATTAGCCAATCCTTCGGCCTGTGCCTGCTTGATGGCGACGGCGGTCGGCGGCGTGGTGGTTTCAAAGCCGATAGCGAAAAATACCACCTGTTTTTCAGGATTTTCCCTGGCGATTTTCAACGCGTCTTGCGTCGAATAAATCATCCGAATATCGCTGCCGCCTGCCTTGGCTTTCAACAAGCTGTTGCGACCGGTGGCCGGAACCCGCATCAAGTCGGCATAGGTGCAAAGGATTACATCCGGGCGTTCGGCCAGTTGTATCGCATTATCGATGCGGCCGGTCGGCAATACGCAGACCGGACAGCCGGGGCCGTGGATGAACTCGACATTGTCCGGCATTAAGTCCTGAACGCCGTAGCGAAAAATGGCATGAGTATGGCCGCCGCAAAATTCCATCAACCGGTAATGCCGGTCGGGATCGACGGTTTGCGCAATCGCCTTGGACAGCTGCTGGGCGAGGTCTTGCTGCCTGAATTCGCTGATGTATTTCATGCGTTTGACATTAATCCGGCTTCAGCAAACAAGGCCAGGGTTTTCAAGGCTTCGTCTTCGTCGATTTTATTCAGCGCATAACCGACATGCACCAGAACGTAATCGCCGAGCGCGACATCATCAACCAGGGCCAGCGACACTTCGACTTTGACATTGCCGACCGATGCGGTTGCCATATTGGTGGCGGGATCAAGGGCGACGATTTTGGCGGGAAGAGCTAGGCACATAAACTTTAATTCTCGGTTGTGTTGTAGGGTGCTCTGTGCGCACCTTATTTTCGTTTATAAGGGCGGACTATGCGGGGCGGGGGGTTGCAACCCCGCTCCTAACGTTTCCGCGATATACCAAAGCAAAGTGGTTACGCTAAACGTTTCGGACGGGGCAACATGCCCCGTCCGGCTCTGTTAAAATAGCTTTCCTTGCCGCAGATGGAAAGCCACTTGCTCTAAAACAACCCGCTCTTTAGCTGTCATCGGTTAGTGTTTTTTTAGTTCTTGCAAAGAAATCAAGGTTGCTTGCTTTGAATTGATCAGTTCCAATCTGCGCTCAGTATATCCTGATGCCACAGTGGTGATTCTACCGGCTCATGTTCATGACAAAGACTATCCCAAATTTCTTCCATCAACATGATCCGCTCGGAAACCGGCAGGGACTTTATTTCTGTAATCGTCATTGGCTTGCCTTTTGGTTGTAGGGTGCGCTGTGCGCACCGCTTGACAGCACGTCGCTACGCATAATCAATACGCTGCAATTCCAATTCGGCCTTCAGCCAGCGCAGCCAGCTGTCCATTCCTTCTCCGGTTTTGGCCGACAACGACAAGATTTTGATGCGCGGATTAACCTGTTTTGCATACTGTATGCATTGCTCGCTGTCGAAATCCAGGTACGGCAACAGGTCGGTCTTGTTCAAAATCATCAAGTCGGCGGCATGGAACATGTCGGGATATTTAATCGGTTTGTCCTCGCCTTCGGTGACCGACAAAATCACCACTTTATGCGCTTCGCCGAGATCGAACGCCGAAGGGCAAACCAAATTGCCGACGTTTTCGATGAACAACAGGCTGTGATTTTTCGGTTGGAGGGTTTCCAGCGCGTGACCGACCCGGTGCGCATCAAGATGACAACCTTTGCCGGTATTGATTTGCAATGCCGGTACGCCGGTGGCGCGGATGCGCTCGGCGTCGCGGGCGGTTTGCTGGTCGCCTTCGATGACCGTGATGTCGAAATCGTCTTTCAACCGGGCGATGGTTTCGGTCAGCAGCGTGGTCTTGCCGGAACCGGGACTGGACACCAGATTTAACGCCAGCATGCCGCGCTCGCCGAAATAGCGGCGGTTTTCGGCGGCATAGCGGTTGTTCTTGGCCAGAATATCCTGTTCGATTTGCACCATCCGCTTCGGGCTCAGACCCGGCGCATGAGAATGCATCGCGTCATGTTCATGTTCGTGATGCTCATGATCATGCGGATGTTCGTGGTCATGATCGTGCGAGTGGGAATGGCCCTCGCCGCAGCCGCATACGCCACACATTATTCTACCTCCAGTTCTTTGATTCGCATTTGATCTCCGCTGTTGACCTGTAATTGATGGCTGCCGCAGTGCGGGCATAGATCGTATAACTGCTGCACAACCACATTACGGCTGCACGGCATGCACCAGGCTTGGCCCGGTACTTCGATGATTTCAAGCTGGGCATGATCAGCCAGCGAGCCTTGCATCACAATATCGAAACTGAACCGTAGCGCCTCAGTCTCGATGCTGGCCAACGCGCCGATTTCCAGCCAAACCGTTTTGACTTTTCTGTATTGTTGGGCTTCGGCTTGCTGTTCCAATACCTGCAAAATGCTTTCGCAGAGCGACATTTCATGCATGGCTATCCCTGCCATGCACCCTTCGGGCCAGTGCAAATCTGCTCCAGGCAGATTTGTCATGCATGGCTATCCCTGCCATGCACCCTTCGGGCCAGTGCAAATCTGCTCCAGGCAGATTTGTCATGCATGGCTATCCCTGCCATGCACCCTTCGGGCCAGTGCAAATCCGCTCCAGGCAGATTTGTCATGCATGGCAATCCCTGCCTTGCACCCTTCGGGCCAGTGCAAATCCGCTCCAGGCGGATTTGTCATGCATGGCAATCCCTGCCTTGCACCCTTCGGGCCAGTGCAAATCCGCTCCAGGCGGATTTGTCATGCATGGCAATCCCTGCCATGCACCCTTCGGGCCAGTGCAAATCTGCTCCAGGCAGATTTGTCATGCATGGCTGTCCCTGCCATGCACCCTTCGGGCCAGTGCAAATTTGTTCCAAACCAATTTGTCATGCATGGGCTTCTATCTCGTTTCGACTGTCCGTCAAGTTTAACGCGTATTGTACGCAAGGGTCTACCGCGTTGATATAAAGTTCCGCCTGCCATTGCAGATCGTTTAGGCTTTGGGCTGTCAATTGTTTCAAGCCTTGGGCAACGACGCCTTCGGGATGAAAATTCCATTCGGTGGGCGCGATGATGCGGTAGTCATGGACCCGTCCTTGCCGTAACGCCAGACGATGAATCAATAGGCCTCGCGCCGCTTGGACCTGGGCAAGACCAATGCCGTTGCTCTCGGTGTTATTTATCGGTAAAGCCGTGTCGTTTTTTATCTGCGCTAAAAGCTGTCTTAGTTGGGAGGGCATTAAGGCTACTTCCAGCAAGCGGGCCAGCATTCGGACGATCAGGCCGTTGCCGTAATGGCGGCGCATCTCGGAGATTAAAGGTTGCGACAATTGGCGGTTCAACAGCGTTACTTCAAAGCAGCGGCCTTGCCAGTGTGGTGTCCGGGTGAACGTTGCTAAGTCTTCCCGCTGCATCTGTCGGTTCAATGCTTCGGCATCCAGTTTGGGCAAGCAGGCAATATCGTTTTGCCCGGTCATCCCCCAATCTTGACTATATAAGTAGTTCAGCAACTTGGCAGGTAATGCATCGTTTCGCCGTAGCCAATCATGCAACTGCGCTTCACAGGTTAACGCCTGAAAATCGGCAAGTCGACCGTTAAAAATCGAGACGTCGATCAGGGCTTCCAATGCGTCGGTCAGATTTGTTAACTGCGCGGCGTCGACGTCAAGACGGCTGTCGAGCTTGAACGCCTCGCCGTGCCGGAATAAATGTCGTTTGAACCACGCATCGAATTTAAGCAGCGTCGCCAGGGCTGTTTTATCCTGGGCAAGACCTATAAAAAGCGGCCAGTCCAGCAGAATACGCCACGCATGCTCGCGCAAGGTTTCCAGTTGCACCAGCAGCTCGCGGACCGAATCAATGTCAGGCTCGGTTGCCATGCCCAGCGCCGCTCGGCAGGCCTTTAGAGCGGCGTAGGCCTGGGCATTGCCGCATAGCGTAAACAATAGCGGAACGGTATCGAGAACCTGTTCCTGCGTTTTACCGATTAATACTTTCGCTATCGTATCAGGCCGGGTGGATGAGATTTTCACCCCGGTTGTGTTGCCGGAATGGTGGTACAGATCAATGTTGATAAAACCGGCCGGTGTCATTCAACGGTTCCCTTTGCCTATAGCGCCGCGCAGCAAGTCCCGGCGGCTAACATTACGCGGTGCTACTTCGGCCAGTAAACCTTGTAACGCGGATTGAGCCGCAGCAAGCGCGGCGGATTGATTCTCGAACTGGAACATCGGCGAGAACAGCGAACAAAGCGCGTAGGTGCCTAGCTGAGGCTCGTTACCCAAGGTAAATTCGAATGCACCATACGGGAAGTGCTTTTCTATTTTTGTGCCGGGTTGTTGCATGCGCCAATGGCTGTCCGGCCCCGGTAACAGCATCAGATTCATGAACCAGGGCGTAATTAATATGCCTAAGCAATCTTCGCCAAAACGATTAAAGCCGACGGCCTGCACCGAAAGCGATAGATTCACTACCGGCAAATCACGCATGCGCTTATCCAATATTTCATTGAATGTAGTTTCCAGCGCATGGCTGATCTGTTCGCGATTTTGGCGGATCATGACTTAGCGTAGGACGCGCCGTGCGCGCCAAAAAGGAGATATTCTCGTTCCCACGGGCTGCGTCAGGGCCATTAAGTTAAGAAAAAAGCTCCCTCTCCTGTGCGCTAGTTCCCAAGCTCCTGCTTGGGAATTCAGTACGGGAAGCTCTAGCTTCCCGGCTCGCAAAGCTGGAGCTTTGCTCACTGGGTTCCCAAGCGGGAGCTTGGGAACCAGCGTATCTCTTAACTTAATGGCAGTGGCGCTGGCCGTGCTGATAGCTGAAGTGCAGGCTTTGTCTATATGGATGTAGGTAAGGGGCGTGAGCAGAAGCGGAAGCTTCGCCTGCAAGCGCAAGCAAAGCTTGCATTCCCGTTGCAATAAAGCCGTTTTCATGAACATGGCTCTCAGAATTCCTCAGATACTTGAGCATAACGATGGGCATGCTGCATAGGAACGAGAATGCACCGATTTAATCTCAAATTGCGAAAAAAGCGCGCACGGCGCGCCCTACTCGATAGCTGGAACATAATCAGTCATCCAGCACCAAAAAATCCTGTTTTTTGCTGTCGCACTCCGGGCAGCTCCAGTGCTCCGGCAACTGCGAAAAAGCCGTGCCGGGCGGCATTTGCCAGACTTCATCGCCAACGGCCGGATCGTATACATACCAACAAATCTTGCACTCCAGCCGGGTTTGCGACGGCAACTTCGAGGCGTCGCCTCCGAAGGCTCCGGCAAAAAAGGAGTCATTCATAAATACACCTTAAGTATCTCCTGCAAACGCTCGCAACTGTCGGCAATGTCTTCCGGCGAGGCGCAGGCCACGCTGGGCACGTCGCTGACTTCCAGCGTGTTGAGGATCAAGGTGTCCTCCGAATTGAAATACTGCACCCACCAGACGTGCTGGGTGCCGGTAGCGGTGATCCGGCAGTTGCCGTAGCCTCGGGACAATATCGTCACCGAGCCGCCGCCCAGGCGTTGCGCCAAAAACTCCAGGTCTTGCTCGGTCTGCGGCAACAGGCTCAAATTGATGGTATGCGCCTCGCCGCCCGGCCGGTATTCCGCGATTTTGGCGTTGAGTTCGGTCAGCAGCGGCGGTGCATTCATCACGCCCGGCGGTAGTTCTGTCCAACCGGTATCGATTTGTGCAGCCGTGCCGTTAAAGGCCGATTGCGAGAGCTGCTGCGGGATAATGCCGACCTCCAGCGCATCGTCGACGATTTGCCTTTGGGCGTTGAGTTGCTGCAATCGCCAAACTCCGGCCAGCACCGATTCCTGAATACGGATGTTTTGCTCGCCGGAACAAATCACGCTGACTTCGCCTTCGCCGAGCAGCTCGTCGATAAAGCGCCGGTTGCCTGCGTCCAATTGCGTCAATTCGATGGGCGCTGAAATCGACGGAAACGCGGCCAGATTCTGCTGCAATTGCTGCAAGATACTGTTAGCCTGCGCCAAATCCTGCGCGTTTAAATCGGTCGAAATCTGCGGCATCGCATAGGTGGTCATTTCCTGCGGCATTTGCAGATATTCCAATGCAACGCCGTCTTGTTCCGCCGGTTGGCTGCCTTGACCGAAAATTGGGAGTGATATAGAGGTCATAATGATCGTGGATTATATTTTATTATCGTTGGCGCGCACGGCGCGCCCTACATTATTTAATGAGCGCCGCCGCATACTTTATCCAAATCGAAACCGGGCGGCTGACTGGGCTCGGAAGCCAAAATCCCTGCGGTTTCCTGCATGAACTCATGCCAGTTGCGGATGCCGGTGATGACGCCCAAGTACTCGCCGTTACGCAGAAACACCAATGACGGCCAGCCGATAAAGCGAAACCGCGCCTGCAATTCGCGTTCAATGGGTTTGGCAATGACTGCCGCTTGCAGCCTGCCGCTAAATGCCTTAACCAACTCCGGCAAGATCACCGCGACATCGCTACTTTCAGGAAATTGGACAGAATCGTTACAAAAAAACAGCACGACATTGTCATTGCCGTAAACAAAATGATCGTAACTGTCCGCGTCCAGCAACGGATAACCGTGGCGGGTTTGCAGTTGCTCAAGCAGCGGCGATGTCATGATTTTAAAAACTCCGGTAGTGTCGGTTCCCTGCCGACCAAATCGGCAAACAAATGGTCTATTCGATTATCGCCCTGCATCGCCAGCCGCATGGCTTCCAGCGCATCGGCAATTTGCCGGGCTTTTTGTTCGCTAATGACTTCACGGGCAGTGTCCAGAAAAACCAGCAGCCAGGCGCCGACCGGTTGCGGACCGACCAGCATCGTGTCGACCAGGCTTTCTTGGCCTCGATAAATACAGTGCGCCGATTCGCCATGCTGCTCGACAACTTGCATAGGGAGGCCGATGCACATCAGTACTTGCCCCGGTAATCGACTTCGACTTGCACGCTACGCTGGTCAGAAGATTGCAGCGGACGCAACTCAACGCCTTCGGCCTGCAAGACCCGGTCGTCGCCGATACGGCAGGCCGCGTCGGCAGTGGGCCGTTCCTGTTCGTAACGCTGTATGTTCAGCACCGGGTCGGCCAAGTCGCCATCCCTATTGATTGCTTCCGCTTTAATGCCGAAAGCTTGCAGATAATCGATTGCCATATCTATAGCCGGTTGAATTTGCGCCTTAACGATTGGCCGCAAACTGCCGCCGTAATCGTCCAGCTCCTCAGGCTGCACGCCGATCAACAGCAAGTGCTGCGGATAGCTGCCCAGCATCTGCGCCATTGCCAGTACTTCCTGGAACCCGGTTTGATGCAGGCTCATTTTTTTTGCGCCCAGAAAATTCGGCACATCATTGTTTTCGATCCGTTTTAGCGTACCGGGCGGCAGGTCGTAATCTATCGCGTCAAATACGATCAATACATCCGCCGCCTGGACATGTTCGACCAGATAAACACCTTGGGTGCCGCCGTCCATGACCTTGACCTGATCGGGGAAACGGTAGCCTTTTTGCAGGCGTTCGATCACGCGAACGCCGAAGCCTTCGTCAGCCCAAAGTACGTTGCCTATGCCTAGCAGTAAAATATTCATGGTTGATCCTGGATAGTTATTTGTCCACGAAAATCACGAAAAATAAATGGAACACGAATAAACACACTGGTCACGCTGGTTCCCAAGCTCCAGCTTGGGAACCCAGTCAACGAAGCTCCAGCTTCGCGAAACGGGAAGCTGGAGCTTCCCGCACTGAATTCCCAAGCTGGAGCTTGGGAACTAGCGGAACTGTTACGCTTTTTTCGTGTCGCCTAGAGGCGCCTACTTTTGGCTTTCGTGCTTTTCGTGGACAAAATCAATGCACGTCGTCTACCGGTTTATCGTCTTTGAAAGTGCGCCAACCGGTCACTATCGACGACAAAATACTTTGCCTGGACAACTTATCCTCGCGCACCGCGACATAAATATGAGCCAGCACAAAACAAACGATCAGCCACATAATCAAGTGATGCCAGCTGTGCAGGTTTTGGCTATCGCCGAAAATAGGCAGCACCCAACTGCTGAACAGTGCATGTTGCCAACTGCCCTGCCCTGTGCCTTCTCCGTATAACGCAAAGCCGGTGACGATCATGAACACGATGCCCCAAACGAACACAAAATGCATAAACAGCACCGCCAAGGGATTATGGCCGATGTATTTTTTGGGTTCCTTAACCAGGAAGGCATACCACAGTATTTCATGGCCGACGCCTTGCCAAAAATCCCGCGACAATAACGGCGGCATGAAGATTTGCCGGGCATGCTCGTTACCGGCATACGCCCAGTAGGCCCGAAACAGCAGGCCTATCGCCAACAGGTATCCGGCGGCGAAATGCAGGAATCTGACGTAGCCCATTACGAAATGATCGGACGCTTCACCGCCCACCGCTGCGAGCGGCGAGGCGATTAAATAGCCGGTTACGGTCAACGCGACGATGACCAAGGCGTTCAGGCTGTGCCATAGCCGTACCGGTTTTTCGTAGACGTAAACGGGTTGAGATGTTGAATCAGTCATGGCAGTTCCTTACGCAAGCAACAACCAAACGCCGATCAAGCCGGTCATGGTTCCGTAAATGCGGAGCAAACCGACTGCATTGATGCGCCGTGCGATCAAGCCCAAAGCCAAGCCGGAACCATACAAAACCGCCGTAGCCGATACAAATCCGGCGATATAAGCGTATGCCGAAGCGGCAACCGGCATTTCGCTGCCGTGCGCCAGTCCATGCATTGATGCAAAGACGGCAATCGACATTAAGATAATCGCCTTACGCACATTTATCGTCACCTCGTTTACCTCGTTCCCACGCGCTGCGTGGGAATGCGGTGCTGGACGCGCTGCGTCCCGAATACGCAACAAGATGTTGGTCGCGACTCGCGGCGCAGCGCGCCGATACTGCATTCCCACGCAGCGCGTGGGAACGAGTGGATTTATGTTCCAGAAGGTACTCTGGAGAGTGGGAACTATTGAACTCGTGCCGAAACTAAGCGCTATACCAACCAGTAACAGCGAGACCAGAATAGCCGTTTCAACATAAGCAAAACCCAGTCCGGCTAAACCGAGCAGCGCCCCTACAATCATAAAAAACAAAAATACGCCAATCGACTGCCGGGCAAGCAAACGGCTTTGGCTGCTCGCCCATAACCCCAAACCCAGCATCACCAAAAAATGATCCAAACCTAAAAACGGATGCTGGAAGCCATGGCTGAAACCGTCAGTCGGCAGCAAGCCGGTATGCGCCGATGCCGCATGTGAAAATGCGATAAGACCTGCGATCAATATAATTCTTTTCATAAATCTGCTCCTCAGCGAACTTTAACTTGGGTTAATTCGGTGCCGTCCGGGCTGATAATATGCGTCGAACAGGCCAGACAAGGATCGAAACTGTGTAAGGTGCGCAGAATCTCTACCGGTTCCTCGGGCCGTTCCACCTTGGTGTTCATCAATGCCGCTTCGAAAGCGCCGATATTGCCTTGCTCGTCGCGCGGCGAGCCGTTCCAGGTGGTCGGCACCACGCATTGGTAATTGGCGATTTTGGTGTTTTCGATTTTCAGCCAATGTCCCAACGCACCGCGCGGTGCTTCGGTAAAGCCGACGCCTTTGACGCTGCTCGGCCAAGTTTCCGGGTCCCACTTGGCAACGTTCGCCGTCGCCAAGTCGCCGGATTTGATATTGGCGACCATCTTGTCCATGAAGTAGCGCATTTTGCCTGCCGCCCATTGCGCTTCCAAGCCTCTGGCCGCCGTCCGGCCCAAGGTCGAGAACAACGCGGTAACCGGAACGTCCAGCGTCTTCAATACGAAATTGATTTGCTCGGTGATTTCCTTGTTGCCTTGCGCATAGCCGATCACATAGCGCGCTAACGGGCCGACTTCCATCGCATGGCCGCGCCAGCGAGGGGCCTTGATCCAGGAATATTTGGCCGCTTCGTCCAGTTCTTTGATATGAGTGCGGTCGCCTTTAGTGTTCGGCCCCAGCTTATAGTTGG
>Ga0208510_100387_pt1 | contig 15841 bp, 19 predicted proteins | sample LakWasMet33_HOW6_2_FD_183875 | JGI IMG/M metagenome (GOLD analysis project Ga0208510, IMG submission 183875) | Freshwater sediment methanotrophic microbial communities from Lake Washington under simulated oxygen tension - Sediment Metagenome... | ecosystem: Environmental > Aquatic > Freshwater >...
TCATTTTGTCCGCTTTATAAAGCGCGGCCATGTTTTCGGCAAGATAGCTGGATTCCTCGGTCAGCAATTCACGCTCAGCTTTGTTCAGCTGATAAATTTCCTGCAAGTCCGTCCGTTCCGGCACCAGTATAAACCAGGGATACTGGCTGTCATTCATCATTAATAATCGACATAAATCAAAACGGCCAATGGTTATGCAATCCTGTTCCAGGCGCGGGTGTAGCTGAAATGTCATGAGTCTATTTATCCTGAAAAAACTAAAAGCAATGCTTGAAAATCGTTAAATAATCAGTTTAACTTAATATTTCGACTGAGAATATAAAATATTGTTTCAGGTGCTCCCAATCAAATCCAGTAACCCGCTACGGACGGCGTATTTCGAGGGTTCATTGTTTCTAGCTGTTGCAAGCAATCCCATATAAGCGCACAATAAATGTGTACCAAAGCATGTACCAAATTTGCTTGGTACACATTTGGCACACAATAACAACTGTAAGCAGCGTAACTGAATAAGTGTAGCAAATTTCTTGGTACACGTTGGAGATTAAATGGCTAAATTAACGGACATCCAAATCAAAGCTTGGATAAATAACGGCGAACACTTTGAAGGCCGGGCTGATGGCGGTGGCCTTTATCTTTGCTACCGTAAAGAAATGGCCGCTCCAATGTGGAGGTACCGTTACCGGCTGGCGGGCAAACAACGCCAAATGTTTATTGGTTCCTATAAAGACCTATCCCTGGCCGATGCTCGGCGTAAGGCTAAAGAATTAAGCGCTTATGTGTCTCTGGGGCATGATGTCGCAGGTGAAAAGCAGGCGCGTAAAACCGCAGCTGTGGCCCATATCGAAGCGGAAAAGAATCGCATCACGGTGGCGATACTGACCGAGCGTTATTACAAAACGCGTGTTCTTCCAAAGCTTGAAAGGCCTAAACAGGCATTAGGGCACTTAAATCGATTAAATGCGGCTTTGGGTAAAATGCTGGTTGAGGACGTTACCAGTAAACACATTAGCGTTATGTACCAAAAAGACCTTTTGCGTGGACACCCGGCCAGCACCAATAAACTCAGAGAACAAACACGCATGGCCTTTGGTTACGCTGTCGCACTGAACATCATTCCTCACAACCCCGCACAGTGGCTTGATAGGAGTTATGCCGGAGGTGAGCACAAGCCCCGTGAGCGTAATCTTGGCCGTCTGGAATTGGAGGCACTTTTTACTGATATGGCGACGGCGAAAGGTTTTGGTCGAGACAACTATTTGACCATTAAGTTGCTGTTAATTCTTTGTGTTCGAAAGTGCGAACTTATTAAGGCGTTGAAATCTGAATTTGATCTCGATGGCGCGGTCTGGACACTGGAAAAGCACCGGACAAAAACCAACGCAGCAATAGATATTCCATTGCCGACTCAGGCCGTTGATGCTCTTAATGAGCTGTTTATCAGGTCGGCAGACAGCGATTGCTTGTTACCGGCGCGCAAGGCTCAGCACAATAGATTGAAGCATATCAGCGAGCCCACGCTTAATGTAGCGCTACAAAAAATAACCAGCATCAATCATTTTACTGTCCAGGATCTACGGCGAACGGCAAAAACTAAATTACAGGAAATGGGCATTGATGAATTTATCAGTGAGCGCTGCTTAAACCATACCATAAGCGGTGTTGCTGGCACATACGGCCGGCATGACTTTTTTGAGGAACGCAAAAGGGCTTTACAGCTTTGGGCAAATTACCTTGAATCATGCGAAACCGGCAAAGACTGGAACGTAATGCCGATAAAAAAAGCGGTATAAATGGAACATTTATCTCATGGATCTTGATGCAAAATCCAGAAAAGAACAAGCAAGCAAGGCAGGCAAGGTTTCGGGAAAAAAGCGCACAGCGGAAACAAAAGATCGAGACAAAGGTATTTTTTTAGCCTTCGAATATTTAGAAGGAAAGTATCAATCACAATCTGACAGACTCAAAGCGTTCAAATTTTTGACCGACTTAGGTCATGGGGTGAAGCTTTCAGATGGTGTAGCGCCCGCGCGTCTTTTGGCGGATAGCGTTGGTGTGACACCCGCGAGAATATGGCAAATCGTTGGAGAAGCCAGAAATAAAAAAACAGCTCGCTAACGGCGAGTTTACTGGATTGTCTTGTTTTAAGACAGAATGCGTGCATTGTAAAATCAATAACTTATAAGATCACCTCAAGATCGGGAAAACACCGAAAAACCACCCTCAAAGTCATTCAAAAATACAACCTCCTTATCTTCTCAATCAAGCTCAAGGGGGCTTAAAGAATGACAGCACAAATAATCCTTACTTATTGTCTATTGCGTCGCGCAGCGGTCGAGCAGGCAACAGGCTATTCAAGATCGACCATTTACAGAAAAATTAAGGGGGGCTTATTTAGTTCCCCAATTTCAATCGGCGGCGATAGAGTCGCATGGCCTAAATCAGAAATCGAGGCTCTCAACAAAGCCCGTATAGCTGGCAAGTCTGACGATGAGATTAAGCAGCTTGTTATCGAACTACATGCGGCAAGGGTGGCGTAATGATTACAAACCAATTTCCGACCGACACCAACCAACAGCGAGCACGGCTTTTGTCGTGGCTGCTAACCGCAACAATTACGACTTTACAGGCGCGTGAGGAGCTAGACATTATGCATCCAGCGATGCGCATCAAAGAACTGCGCGACCGTGGGCATAAAATTATTACCCACTGGACAACCGCAGATACCGGCAAGGCAAAGCATCGTGTTGCTCGTTACGTTTTGCTGGAGGGAGCGTCATGAATAATTCAGGTGAGTTATTAAAATCCATTGCCGCACGGGTAAGCATAGCCGCTAGACTTCTGGAAGAAGGTGACTCTGTCCGCGCCAAGGAGGTTTTGCAAAAAATTTTGAATGTACTGCCTGTCCCGGATGATAGAAATATTGATGCAGCATTGGCTGATGCGGGGAGGGAAGCATGGCAATCGAATGGTTAAGGTTGTGGCACGATATGCCAAATGATCCAAAGTGGCGGACTATTTCCAGGGTGTCTGGACAAACCATCGCCACTGTACAAACTATCTATTTACACCTTCTTGTTGACGCGTCACGAAATGTCACACGCGGTCACGTTACCGTCACGAATGAAGATTTGGCTAGCTCAATTGACGTTACAGACGATGCTATTAGCGCTGTCCTTGAGGCGATGCAAGGGCGCGTTTTAGATGGCGATAGGTTAACTGGATGGGAGTTAAGACAGCCAAAAAGAGAGGATGCAGGAAACCCTGAAAGCGGTGCTAAGTCTGCTACGGAGCGCAAAAGAGAGCAACGCAAAAGAGATAACGATAAGTCCTTAAATAATGACGGTCACGAATTGTCACGCAATGTCACGACAGATAAAGATAAAGATAAAGATAAAGAAGAAATAAAAGCATTGTCGATTTTGCCAATCGACCCGGCTAATTCTGATAGCGTCAAAACCAAATGCCCAAAAGAAAAAAATCCCGCAGTCCTGGAAATCTTCAATTACTGGAAATCAATCACGAACCACAAGGCTGCAAAACTCGACGTTAAGCGCGAGAAGGTCATAGGTGATGCATTAAAAATCGGCTATTCGGTTGATGAGTTAAGAGCAGCAATCCTTGGTTGTTCAAAAACGCCCTTCAATTGCGGAGATAACGACCGACAAACGCGCTTTGATGGCCTTGGGATTATTTTCAAAAATGCCGATCAGATTGACAGGTTCATTCAAAACTCTATCCAGCCAGTTCCGGCCAAACAAGGATTGCCAGCAGGCGAAAAAAAATACAAGGTGCTCAACTAATGACTAAAGCAAACCAACTCGAAGAAATCATTGTCAGCGTATTACTGAACGATCCAGACACGATATTGACAACGCCGATTGAAGCAAGGTGGTTCGGAAAGCACCGCAGAATAATTGAAGTGATGCAGTTGCTGGCCGCAAAAGGCATAACGATTGACGCATTCAGCGTTTCTGACGAGTTGGGCGGCGACGGTGGAATGTTGGCAAGAATATGCGAAATTCAGGTTAACGTGTTCGGGTCAAAGCACAACTTTGACCACTACATTTCAGAACTTCGCGTTTTATTCGAGTCGAGAATTATTGGCGAAGCTCTGCACAGGGCTCAGCAGGACATAGCAAATCATGAATCGCCAAGTGCCGTGCTATCAGGGTTGATTTCCGAATCGATGAAGCTGGTTAATGCCGAAGGCAAGAAATTCAACTACACCGCCAAGGAGTCGATGCAGTGTTTTGTTGAAAAGCTCGAAGAAATTTACGATGCAAAAGACACCGGCGGCACTGGCCTAAAAACCGGCATTTACGCCCTGGATAAATCAATGGGCGGAATGCAGTCTTCGGATTTAATAATAATCGGGGCCAGGCCTGGAGCCGGGAAAACAGCCTTCGCCGTGTCGGTCATGAGAAGCATTGCAAAGTCGAAAAAAAGAGTCGGCTTCTTCTCAACGGAAATGTCAGTGTTCCAGGTAATGAGCAGGTTTACTGCTATAGAAGCGAATATCAACGCTCACAAACTGAGGGATGCTGATATGGACGAAATGGATTACTCCCGATTATCGGCGGCAACCAGCGTCATTTCTCAGCTTAATTTGCGCGTTTATGACAAACCGGCCATTACCGTTGGCGAGTTGGTCATGCGGGCGAGAGCATGGGCCGCCGATGGCGGAATTGACTTTATCGCAGTTGATTACCTTACCCGGCTTCATCCTGATAAAAATACCGGCAATCAAAACCTTGATGTCGGGGGCATCGTAACTGAGCTAAAAAACCTTGCCAGAAATTTAAATATTCCTGTGATGGTCTTAGCTCAACTCAACCGACAAAGTGCCGGCAGAAAGGATAAACGCCCCATTGCATCAGACCTCAGAGACTCAGGAATCATCGAGCAAGAGGCCGACCAAATCATAATGCTTTACCGACCAGATGAAGAGGATGGTGGTTGCCCAGAGCTAATCTTGGAAAAGAACCGGCATGGCGAATGCGGAATAGTCCGGGTTGACTTTGAACCATCGACGATGTGCTGGCGCGATAAGCAAAACGACTACGGAGCGGCTTAATCATGGGCCTAAAAAAAGCGAATGACGAAGTGTTGTGGCATGAATGGGGCGAGCTGATTACCGCAGCGGCCCAAATAAAGCGAGAACTGACCGGCGGAAAAATCAGCCAGCCCTGAGAGTAGTTAAAAAAGCGGTGCCGGAACAGGTATGGCGACAACTGGTTCTGCATCAAGCATTTCAAAACAGCAAGCTAAAAAATAACACAACAACGCATTAACCGGCAAAGGATAAAAAATCATGATAAACAAACAAACCCGATCAAACGTAATTCCATTTCCAATGAAATCTAGCTCATCACAGGCAGAGCTAGATTATGCCCTGTTGTACGATAGAGCTGCAAAGTTAACCATCTTAACCGGCTATCTTGTGCTCGTGATGGTTACACCAAAAATCAAGTGATTGAAATGATGATTGCAGAGCTTGGCTCAAAAGGCGGAGTAAGTCACGAAAAATCCAAAACACTTGAACTTGTAAAAACGGGCTTTGCTCTCTTTCAAAATAAGCCGGGTATGACTAGCGAAGCAGTTTATAAAATTGCTAATCGGCACTCTTAAATTCTGAATAAAAAAGGTCAACGGTAACTTTGCCAGTAGAAGAAATTAGCCCGGCCTTTAATGGCCCGGTTAAAACCGGATAACGCCACAAAACCAGGTAAAAAATTAATCTACGATAAACCTAAGTTATTCATTTTTAATCAAAGGAAAAAACAATGACCAAAGTTACCATGACCGACCTTAAAAACGCCCATCAGTCCAAGCAACAGCTTGGACCGGCAATTGATGCCTTGCAGAGGATAACGACTGAAGCCGTGGGATGCGCCGAGGCCCATGAAAACATAAAGTTATTTTGTGCTTGGCTTCAAGAGTTATCTTCAAAAGCAACCGATGTAATCAGCCAAGGTAACTCGCAGTATGATTCACGCCCAAAAGAACTCATTCAAGCGGCCAATACTCGGCTTCATAAAATACCGGATGAGATATTGCTCCGCCAGAAAAAGAGCCAGTTTGCAACCGAAGCGTACGAGGCACAGGTATTCGATTTGAAGCATAAAGGCTTCAGCTCCGAACAGATAGCCAAGATTGTTGATGATCCTGGCTCAGAAATTGAGTGCAATAAGACTGAAATCATTGAACTTGAAACGGAACATAAACAGATCCTGGCCTTCTTGGCCGACGCACCACGTTTTCAACTTGGCTTACTCAAGGGGACGACCCTTGAAACGTTTTTAATTCAAGAACTGACGGTGTAATCCCATGTCAATGCCGAAATTGGGAGCATTGATTACCGCTGCAATCAAATCAAGAAACGAAAAGCTTGAAACGGTTGCAGAGCTTCAAAAGCTAACTAAGCAGATGAGATTAGATTTGCGGGGGCATGAACGCCAATTGGAGGCATTGAAGAATAGCCTATTGCCGAGCGTCCATGGTCGAAAGCCTGCGGCAATTGACCTGGGCCACGCCTCGAATGATAAGCGCGAAGCCAAGGAGGTCAGGATTTTGGCTGGCCGACTCAAAGAAGCCAGGGAGCTGTGCGCTCATACTGTAGCTGTTGCCAGTCAGTTGCTTGCGGTAACTCGCGAGGATTTACTAAAGGTCGAATCAGGGGTTGATATTGGCAGAATCCCCCTGTGGCTGATAAGGCGCGCAGCAGAGGTCTATACCGTACCGTCAGACTATCTGTTTGGACTTTGCGAAAACTTCGATGGGGACGACCCAGAGGCATTTAGAGAAAGGGATTCAATCGCTATCATGCAGCGCTTGCACGTTGAGAATTACAGCCGGGTCATCGCCGAACAAATCAAGCAGGATAACCGACTGAAAGCATTGAATACCGCTGTCGCCTCATTCGGAATTGCCGTACAGCACATTAACGAGGTGTTCGCTCGATTCGTCTCACTCAACCCGGAATTTGAAGATATGTCCGGAGGAGCGTCATTGTTACGCCAAATTAAGATAGCGGAAGAACTCGGGCAACATGCTACTTGTGTATTGGCCAGATACCGAGCTCTTCCCGAGAGCTTAGCGGCACATGGCGAAAAAATGAATGAATTATTTTCCATCAACGTCAAGAGTTAGACTTGAAATGACTTTTAAAACGAGCCCATCAAGAATACCGGCTGAAAAGCTTCTGAATGCGCGTAGAAAATACGAAACGGATGAAAACACAACCTTTACCAGTCTCGCCGAAGAATTGACGGTTTGCCGACAGTCCTTATCGAAATTTGCCTTGCGGCAAGGTTGGATTAAGGCACCTTCAAATTCAAATCGCAAGGACTCCGAAAAAGTCACTCAGCGCAACCAAAAAAGTCACTCAAAAGTTGCGGAAAAAGTTGCTCAACTTGAGGCTAAAGAAGCTGCTATTTCCGCACTGGTGCATTTGGTTAAAAGTCCAGATACGCCATCAGTAGTGGTTTTGGCTGCGTGTGTTCAACTACTGAGTCTGTAAGTACGAAAACCCAAGCTTGGAAAAAAACAGTAAATCCAAGCTTGGAAAACGCAATTAATCCAAGCTTGGAAAAAAGCAGTAACCGAAGCCAAAAGCCAGTAAATACAAACAATTACCCAACAAAACCTCATGAGTTTCTTTCAGTCCATAAAGGGATTTATGTCAGTCCATAAAAAAGGTATTTCTGCGAGTCCATAAAGGCAATAATTATGAAAATAGAAACAACAAACATCAAATCTAAAAGAGGTGGGGCGAGACCCGGAGCTGGTCGCCCTGTTGGCCGAAAAGGGCCTGCTACTATCAAGAAAATTGCCATAAGGACGTTGCAGGACATCATGTTGGACACCTCAGCGCCAGCAGAAGCCCGTGCTATGGCGGCGTGTAAATTAATTGACCAAGCGCAACCATGAACGGCGAAGAGTATGAATCAAAAACATTTACAAACGAGCAGTTGATTAACAGCAAAACACTTCAAAAGCTGTCCGTCCTTTCTCGCGTTAATCCGATCAACATAAACGACAGGGTGGAGCTTGAAGGCGCGTTGGCTTCATCGCTGGTTTACTTGGTTGATGCCGTGGACAATGACAACATCCAGTTTCAAAGCAAGGCAGACGAAGGCGCGTTTTTTCAAATGCTGTTCGTCTCTCATCAACTGGTCACCCAAATTCGTCCGACATCGTCGGTTATGCACTAAAAAAGGCTTGAACAATGGCACAACTTCAATCAGACCAACACGGCTTTCTCATCGGTGATCCAGTCGATTTAGGCCGGATGCCCAAATACTTGTTGGACATTAAAGGCGATGTCGCGGCGATTAAGCGAGCGGTCGTGGGGGGCGCTTCCGATCCAGCTAGACAGCAGTCGGTTAATCCTATTGTTAGTAGGCCAAACACGGTTATTAATGTTCCGGTACAGTCAAGAACGTCGGATCACCAAAGAACAGTTGTCGAGCGGATTCGAGCGGTATCGAATGATGGCGATATTGCGTTGCCGGGCCGGAATGCTTCTGGCAGATTTGTTTCTGGGCGTGATGATAATAGCGAAAGCGGTAATGAATCGCCACGCGATACAGATGGAGCAGTCACGGCATTGGCTGACCGGTTATCGGCATTATCCGGCATAGGTTCGGGGCTTGAAGAAGCCGATCCTACCGTTAAAGCCTTTCAGGAAATCGCCGAACCAATGAAGCGCGGCTTTGAGTTTTTCGGCGGCGGGAAAGATGATAAACAGTCTAAATGGCTGAGAAACATTCTTGGCGTGTTGAAATTGTCGCGCAATGAAGAAACCACTTATCAACGGGCTACGCAAAGAATCTTAAGAGATATTGAGAGAAGGCCGGTCGGGGGCGGAGGTGATGGCGACAGCTCGGGCATTATGCTGATGCTTACTGGATTGCTTGGTCGTCTTGGTCCTATGTTATTAACGGGAATCACGGCGGTATTGGGCTTTATTTTCTCTCCTATCGGTTTGGCGATTGGCGCGGCTTCGGCGGTTGCCTGGGGATTGTTCACTGAAAGCGGCCAAAAATTCTTCGGCGAAGTCAGCGCAAAGATTATCGCCGGATGGGACACGGTGGTTACTGCGTTCGCACCGATAACGGAATCGATAAGCAAGGGCTGGGACACCGTAAAAGGGGGATTCGATAGCCTGATTGGCGGTATGGTGTCATCGTGGGATGCTTTCACCGGGTTCCTTAAAGACAAGTTCGGCATTGATATTCCGGCTATTTTTAAGCCGGTCGTTGACGTTAGCAAAAAAGTAGTTGAAACCGCTACCGAGGCAGTTAAGGGCGGTGCCAATATAGCCAAAGAAACAGCCAGCAAAGCGGTTGATGCCGTTGCCAAGAGTTCACCAAAAACCACCGAAGCGCTGGGCAAAGGATGGGACAAAGTAACAGAGGGCGCGGGTAAGATAATGTCCCATGCTACGGGTAAAACAGCCGCAAACAAGGCGGCGATGCTCAATGAAATGGCCGCTCAAGGTATTACCGACCCGAATGAGCAAGCGATGCTAATGGCTGAGGTAGATCATGAGTCGGACGGCTTTACTAAGGCCAAGGAAAATCTTAATTACCGTTCAGGTCGGCTAATGGAGGTAAGTAAAACGGCAAGAGATAAGGGGCGGCCAGCCGTTGATGCTGCGGTAGCGCAAGGTGAAGACGGCGTAGCTGAACTGATGTACGGCGGGCGCATGGGAAATACTGAGAAAGGGGATGGAGCAAAATACAAAGGCCGTGGCTTAATACAGTTAACCGGCAAGCATAATTATGCGGCGGCAAGTAAAGACCTTGGCATTGACTTAGTTAATCACCCCGAACTGGCAGAATCGCCAGAGGTGGCCGCTAAAACGGCAGTATGGTTTTGGAGGAAAAATAAACTAGGCGAATCGGCTAAGAATGGCGATGTCAGGGCCAATAGGCGCGGAATAAATAACGGCGATAATGGACTGGCTGATGTAAAAAATAAGTACGGTAAATATCTAGTCGCCGCAAATAATGGCGAATTTAAAACAGCGGCTACGGAACCGAAACCCTCTGTCACGTCCATAAGCGACGACCCGACCCAGGGCGGCAGATTCAAATATGAAACCCTTGAAGGCGGAAAGGTTCAGGTTACCGACAATGAAAGCGGCACTATTGAGCTTGCTAATGATGAACAGGCCAATGCCTATCGGAAACATCTGGGTAAACCGTACTTGGACAAGGTTGCAGCTATCAACGCAGGCGATATGTCCATGTATAACCGGCTGGCGGCGGGGTCGGTCAATGCAGCTTCTATGGTTTATGCGCCGGTACCATCGGCCCCAATAATGCCTACTTCGCCGAAAATTGCTGATGCACCGCAAGTCGTACAGCCGTTATCAAGCCCTGAGCAACGCCCGATTATGGTCAGTGTTGCTTCTCAGGATGTGGGACAGAATATGTCAGATAGGCGTATTGCCCATATTGTTCTTGGCGGGCTATCGGGGCGTGGATAGAATGGTTGATCGGCTGCCACGGGGTCGTGGCAGCCGATCTGATTACTGCCCACCTTATTCCAGGGAAACAAACTCCATCAATGTTTTAGCTTCAAGCATTGGCAATGTGCTGATTGTGCTTGCGGCTTGGCTTTTAGATGCCGACATTAGTGAAAAAATAATAAATATCCAGAAAATCGCATTGATCCATAAAAGTATCTTTGGGATGTTAGATTCAGTAGGTAAGCTGAATTTCTTTTTTATCTTATTACGCTTACTGATATTACCAGATGCTACGATAAGCCAAACCCATGACCATACACCCGCTGTAACCAGCGTTAGAATTAAGTGAAGAACATGATTGGTTCGATGTTCTGACGCGGCTGTATAGCCTAATATTTTATCTTCATTAGTGGTGTTCATAATCGCCTCTTAAGATGTTGTAAAGCCTAAATTTATTTTTCTTATTGATCAGTTCAGGTAATTACAGTCCAGTAGAGGAATGGATAACAGATATACCTCGTAGGTTACGTTCTATCTTGATAATGATGAATATAAAAACAACCAATAAGAAAGCACCGAATGAGCCAGCAGCTATGTATAGCTCTTGAGTGCCAGATGCTTTAGCGGAAGCATAATTCTGTTGTCTTTGTTCAATTTCAGCCTTGTTTTCTTCTACCATTGCCGAAAACCGATCAAAATGCCACTTGATAGCGGAATCTATATCAATAAATCCAGATGAGGTATTAACATCCTGTCCAGCAGTTTGAGCCGCCGTGACGAGTGCCTTTTGCTCGGCTATTTTATTTAATAATTCTGCGGAGAATTCATTCAAGCTCTTAAAGTACGCGTTTTTGGTTTCCTCAGGGAAAATATTTGCTCCTTTTACAATAAGGTCGCGTACTGTATTGTGGTCTAAGTTACTTCCTTCAAATACTCCCATGTAATACTTAGAAATATTCATGGCGGAAGCATCAAGATCCGAGTTTTTTATTTTATCTTCCAATATTTTTAAGTTTTCTGCTTTTTCTTGGGTATGTGTTTCTGGTCTATTTTGGATAATGAATGCATCAAGTTTTGGATAATCCTGAGTCGTAATGAGTGCAGAAGGCGTGTCTTTAGGCTCGGGGTCTATAAGCTTGCTTGCCGCTGAAACGCCTAGACCGACTGCAAAAATAAGGGCTAATGTTGCCCCTGTAAGCGCGACAATACGCAAGATAGTGAGATACGCATTCTCGACTTTATTCAAAATACCCATGTGATTCTCCATAAATAAAAAGCAGACTAACTATAATCATAAGTGGCGCATGTTCCCCTAGATGGCTCTTTGTGTCAACGCTACCCAATTACGTAAAAGTTCTAGCCCCCCATAAAGCCAAGCTGGGCATGATCCAGTTACGCTGTAATTCCGAGTAGTCATAGCGTTTTGTGCGACCTGTGTCGCATGACATTTCCTACCTGTTTGATGAATAATTAACTCGCCGCTTGACTAGTATTGAGCGGTGAACTATTCTTTCTTTGCGCTCACACATTGAGTGTCGGGATTGGCCTCTCGGAATACCCTACGGCACAGAGCCGCGTCATGCGGTTTTTTATTGTGCAAAATTCAGCGCGTCTATTATGTCGGGCTGGGTGGAGCAGTCGCAAGACTGGCCGGTTCGTAGGTTCCGGTAGGCCAACTTCGTCCAGTCCGGCACCAGATTAAATTCATGTGCCGGTTATAAAAATTTTACACCGGGAATAATCATGAACTCCAACAGCTCAAAGCAAGACCAAACCGCGCAACAACATCAATGTAAATCAGATGCAGAAATAGAGCAGCTTGTGCGTCAAGCCGTATTAAAAAAGATTAAGGAAATTGAAGAAGAGCGTAGCCAAGCAAGTAAGTAATTGATTTCATCAAAGCCGATTGCCTTGATGGGTCATCGGCTTTTTAATGCCCGCGTTCCTTGCAAAAATAGCACAAAGAAACCCTAGAATAGGTTTATATAGATTGCCACAAATCAAAACCGGCATTTCTTGAAGCCCAAAAAAACCCGCCGAAGCGGGTTGAATGTTGTAACCAAGAGATGATCAAATGATCGAGTCATATTTAAACCCAACAAGATGATAATTTGCTTAAGAATTAAAATAATTGGCAAAATGTAACAGCCAAGACCGGCTAACAATGCCGGTTTTTTGTGAATTAATATATGAAAGTTAGCTAATACTGGAAAAGTCTTTATGTGGATTTAAGGGCTTAATTTAGAACTGGTGGGTGAGACTCAAAAAGTGCTACCGGAGCCTGATATTGTCGCCGTGCCAACCAAGCCTCTTGACTCCGGAACCGGTAGCATTAAGATAATAGCAACTAAGCGAATAATTGCACACGCTTACACGACATAATTGCTCACTGGATAGCTCTAAATTTGGATAGTGCGAGTCATATTGGCCTATGATTATTTTTTTTAACAAACGGTTAAATAAATCCATGGAAAATTTACAAAAACTACGCGAAGAAGCTAACGGGGTGTGCGCTGACTTGAACTCATACCTAATGAGTGAATTTGGTTGTGAGGCTCCTCTTGCGTACATCACTGGTCACCGTATTAATAATATATGTGCCTACACAGAGGACTTTGATATATACCTTGCTTGCAGACCGGTCCGAAGAGCGGGATGGGATGAGAATATCCTTGTTATTGCTCGTATCGGTTTTAAGAAGCAGCGCGTCGGTAACGGCACAACGTTCCTTAGGTTTTTAGTAAGAATATCAGATAAATACGGGTACGAACGGATTGGGATAGAGTGCGCAACAAACGAACAGATAGTTGGATTTGCCAAGAAGTATGGTTTTGAGTGTTATGAGAAAGAGGGGGACTGGATCGCTTCTGTCGATAATTTAAAACAGTTGTTGGAACTGTGAGAAGGCGCAAACTAATTATTCAGCAGGGGATGTTGCCGTTTTCAGTCACTGGCCGGTCTGCTCTCAAAATGACCTATAGAAGATTCCGGGGGGTTGCTGGATAGCGGGATTACGCTATCGCCTAATTCGATAATTAGTATATTTGCTGTCTGGTTTGGCGGCCAATAACCGGATTTTCGGTAAGTAACTTGAGCTTTAACGTGTAAATTATCAAACTTGATTTTTGGCGAGCTGCTTAAAGGCGGGACTGGTACCCGTGCTAGTAACTCCGCATTCAGTAATAGCATAAGCATACTTCAATGGATGCCCAAGCATTGCGCTTGGAGGCTGACCATAAACAGTTACTGAACTTCGTGGCTCGAGACGTCGAGGCCAACCTTTCCCGTCCATTAGTATTGGTTGGACATATGCTCCACGCCGGTCGGTACCTTTGTAAAAAACACCAGTTTCATAAACTGTCACAGCGAACGCGCTTAAATTTGTGATTTCAATGCAGAATATTAGATCTGGATCGGCAGCGCCAACAGGTATGGCTTGTTTCGGACGCACTCGGAGCTTTACGCGAGACTTATCAATCGCATGCCAAGTATTGATGACACCAAGAGCTGCACCAAGCACGGCAATAGCGAGAGTTATAGCTTGAACGATAGTCATAGAGTCGTTTGGGTCCTAATAAAAATTTCTTATCATCCACCAAGTCCTAACTCTAGGCAATATAATCAGTATTTTTAAGGTCAAAAAATCTCATGAATCCTCAGTTGATTGTCAGGGAGAATGGTTTAAGACCTTACAGTAAGGATAGGCGTGAGAACCCATTTTTAGAACAGGCGACAAGTCGCCACTTTTGCCAGTGCCTGAACTCCAGGCAATAAAAAACCCGCACGGGGCGGTTTTGGCATGTATTGGGAATCTATTTCTCTAATGACGAAATAATGAGGTTCTTTTTATCATTGTCTATGGTTTTAGCAATTTTTACAGCTGCCTTAATTTGATCCTTAATAGCTGATGAGATATTTCCTTTAATGGCGGCAGGGTCAATCATTAGCGCTTTAATTACGTCCTCGCGCTTTATCGTAAAAATCTCATGACAGGCAATATGTGAGTCATGATGCAGGAAGTTATGGCTGTCAGAATCAATAGATACTTGGCATTGTAGAAGATGAGGCCTATTCAAGATGAAGGGATTGATTTCTGAATTTATCAGGAAAGATAAATATTCTGGATCGTCAGTTGCAACAAGGACAAGAAATTTCGGTTTTGTTATGCTGGTTAGCTTTAATTCGAGCCTAACTACGCAGCCGGGTTTAAGAGCGCCCTCGATAATAGGGCGCGTTAACTCAAGCGGAAGGCGTGATCCGAAAGAAGCCACTAATGCGCATGAATGTAATTAGATACTTCTTCATAGTTTTGGAGTGTAGAAACTATGTCATCAATACTTATGGTGTCGTTTCTATTTGACGCTTTCCAAGCGGCGTCATGTGTAATGTCGGTAAGCTCACCAAAGCTTTTATCCCCATATTCATAAATAGCTTGCTTGATACATTCAGCTTCTGATTCTGATAGCAAGTCCATATTACAATTACGCTTGGCTTCGATGAGCCACCCATTAACACCAATGGCTTCTTGAATCATCTCATCCCAGTCAACATCAATCGACACACGCTTATCGGGAACCTTCATCATGTCATAAATTGCTGACGGTACTGGTCCGTATTGCATAGCGATATATCGATCACCACAAATGAGACGGCCATAATCTTGCAGGTGCAGTTTGTCCGCCAAGTAAAGCATTTTTGATATGCTATGACGAGTCGCGTTAGGTAAGCTGCTTGCTATAAAAACAATAACTTCCAAAGCTTTATCGCGGTCAAAATGTTTTATATGGACTGACATTGTATTCTCCTGTCTAAGTCTATTGTGCCTGCTTAGTATAGTCTATTCAATTTCTCTCTGCCAAAAACAACCGACATAGAAATTCATTGCTATAGGCCCACATAAGAACTGTTAAGTTTTGTGGGTCTATAGCAGAAAGTGAAAGTCAGGCCGCTTTCACCGCCTGTAGTCTATTGAATGGCATAATAAAACCAAGGCCGGGTAACACCGGTTTTTTTGTGCCTGTTTTCCCAAGCAATCTCGTGGTGTATCATGTCAGCTCATTAAAAACGAGTACCAATGCGTGTACCAAATTACCATGTATCACTTAGTACATTAATATAAAACAAAAGCTTATGGTGATACTCAACATTCCGACTGAGAATATAACAATAACAGGAGGACAGTTTTATGTCTGCTACAACTATTTCAGATAAGGCCCTTTCAGCTCAAGATGTAACTGATGGCAATCAGTTGTCCGTCTCGTTTCGGTTATTGTTGGGGCTGTACGCAATCATTCCTTTGTGTTTGTTGTTACAGCTGTTTGACGGTTGGTTTTGGCAGGGCTTTTTACAGCATAATTTACC
>Ga0208510_100390_pt1 | contig 15717 bp, 15 predicted proteins | sample LakWasMet33_HOW6_2_FD_183875 | JGI IMG/M metagenome (GOLD analysis project Ga0208510, IMG submission 183875) | Freshwater sediment methanotrophic microbial communities from Lake Washington under simulated oxygen tension - Sediment Metagenome... | ecosystem: Environmental > Aquatic > Freshwater >...
GTTAAGCATCGATGATGAAGGCACGCCGACGGAACTTACCGTATTGATCGAAAACGGCATACTCAAAGGCTACATGCAGGACCAGCTCAATGCCCGGCTAATGGGCGTTAATTCCACAGGCAACGGGCGGCGCGAATCCTACGCGCATCTGCCGATGCCGCGCATGACCAACACCTATATGTTGCCGGGACAGCATGATCCCGAAGAAATCATAAAATCGGTAAAAAAAGGCCTGTATGCCAAAAACTTCGGCGGCGGGCAGGTCGATATTACCTCGGGCAAGTTTGTGTTTTCCGCCAGCGAAGCCTACCTGATCGAAAACGGCAAAATAACCCGTGCCGTCAAAGGCGCAACGCTGATAGGCAACGGGCCGGAGGTGTTAACTAAGGTATCTATGGTCGGTACCGATCTGGCGCTGGACAGCGGCGTCGGCTCCTGTGGCAAGGACGGGCAAAGCGTGCCGGTCGGCGTCGGCCAGCCTACCTTGAAGATTGACGGACTGACGGTTGGCGGGACCAGTGTTTAGGTGAGATTTACCCAGTATTTTCTTTATACACGGAATAGGGCGGACAGGTCGTCCATAAAACTTGAATGGATTGAGAATGTTGTTGCCTATCCCATTAAATCCCAAAGACAGGCGGATGGGCGCTTTAAAAAATGGGGATTTATTCAGGAAGAAGGGAAATATCTAAGGGTTATTGTGTTGGAAGATGGAGAGACGGTACATAATGCTTTCTTTGATAGAGGATTTAAAGAGGTAGACAATGAAAATTAAGTATTTTGAAGATACCGATACGGCATTGCTGGAGTTCTCAGAACATCCTGTTTTTGAGACTAAAGAAATTAATGAGAACATTTATCTGGACTTGGATAAAGATGGAAATTTGATTGGGATGACCATTGAGCATGCAATGTCGCAAGCCAATATTAATGAAGTTTCATTTCAGCAGATAAATCGGCAAGTAGCCTAAAAAACAGATTAAGAGAACACAGTGCAAAATCACGAACAAATCAACCGATTAAAAAACACAGTTCAGGGCATCTTGGATGAAGCCGCGAAGCAGGGCGCCAGTGCCGCAGAAGCGGGCTTGAGCCAGGAAAACGGCTTGTCCGTATCGGTGCGTCTGGGCGATGTCGAAACCATTGAGCATCATTGCGATCAGGGTCTGGGCGTGACCGTTTATTTTGGCAAGCGCAAAGGCTCTGCCAGCACCACGGATTTGTCGCCCGCTTCGATCAAGGAAACGGTCAGCGCGGCATGCAGTATTGCCCGTTACACCAGCGAAGATGAATATTCAGGTCTGCCGGAAAGAGAACTGCTGGCTACCGAATTTCCCGACCTTGATCTTAATCATCCGTGGGATATTGGTGTCGACGGGGCTATTGCCTTGGCCATTGAATGCGAAGATGCGGCACGGTCTTATCATGAGGAAATCAGCAATTCCGAAGGCGCGTCGGTCGATACGCACCAGGGCATCCGGGTGATGGGCAATACGCTGGGCTTTCTTCAAGGCTATGCCTCAACCCGCCATTCTTTGAGCTGTTCGGTATTGGCGCAACGCGGCGACAGCATGCAGCGCGATTACTGGTACACCGTGGCAAGAAATGCGCGCGATCTGGAATCCGCAGTCAGCGTGGGCAACAAAGCGGCCGAGCGGACGCTTCGGCGTTTGCAGGCCCGCAGCCTCAGCACGCGGCAGTGTCCGGTGCTGTATTGCGCGGAAACCGCTTCCGGTTTGCTCAGTTCGTTTATCGGCGCAATCAGCGGCGGTAATTTGTATCGCAAGTCGTCATTTTTGCTGGATGCGCTGGATACCCAGGTTTTCCCTGAATTTGTCCGCATCCATGAGCAGCCCTATCTCAAAGGCGCTTTGGGCAGTGGCGCGTATGACGGCGAAGGTGTCGCCACCCAAACTCGCGATATCGTCAGCGACGGTATTTTACGCGGCTATGTGTTGAGCACCTATTCCGCCCGCAAGCTGGGAATGCGCAGTACAGGCAATGCCGGTGGCGTACATAACTTAACGATCGATCCGGGCAAGCTTGATTATCAGGGCCTGTTAAAAGAGCTGAATACCGGTTTGTTGGTCACCGAGTTGATGGGGCAAGGCGTCAATATGGTGACCGGCGATTATTCGCGCGGCGCTGCCGGATTCTGGGTCGAAAACGGCGAAATCCAGTATCCGGTTGAAGAAATCACCATTGCCGGGAATCTGAAAGACATGCTTAGGAACATCGTTGCCGTGGGTAATGATGTCGATTATCGCGGCAATATCCGTACCGGCTCGATACTGGTTGAGCGGATGTCGATTGCCGGGGAATAAGCCCGTTGTTATGATGGCTCGTATTGAATAGTCATTTGATAGCAGAGGTAGAATAATGCCAGAAAATTTACCTTGGATCAGCGAGGAAGATTACCTGGCAGGCGAATTAATCAGCGAAATCAAGCATGAATATATTGACGGCTACGTTTATGCGATGGCAGGCGCCAGCCGGAATCATGAAAGGATTGCCGGTAATGTTTTTGGCGAGCTAAGTAACTTTTTGAAAAGCAAGCAGAGCGAGCCGTTCAGCTCCGGCCTGAAAATCAAGGCCGGCAGCCGGTTTTTCTACCCTGATGTGATGGTCATCTGCGATGAACAGAGTCAGCACGATTATTACACCGATTTGCCGGTGATTGTTGTCGAAGGTTTCACGGCGTGTCGATGAAACGACCAAGCGCATCGCCTATCAGAGTATCTCCAGCCTGAAAGAATACGTTTTGATCGAACAGGATTTGTCGATGTAGAAGTCTGCCGGAAAAGCGAAGGCTGGGTTTCCATCGTTATTTTATGGGCGACAGTGTACGGTTTGACGCGATTGGCTTGACGGTGACCGTAGAAGAAATCTATGCCCGCGTCGACAATGACGAGGTTCGTTCCTATATTCAAGAGCAGCAGGCGCAGTTCTAAAGCCGCTTAAAGGTTCTGCACAATATCGGCGCGGACCTTGATAAACAAGGCTGCTGTATATTTGTATCTGGCTTGCTCCCGGAGCCTTTTCTTCGATATGCCGGAAATGATCGATCTTGCTTATTTTTGAACAATCACCAGCGCATTTCCGTCCGGGGCGCGACAAAACAACGCTTTTCGTCCTGATTTTAGCCTCTGAACGTAGCGACTTCGTTTCTTAGGAACATGCTCAAGTTATTTCATACACATTCCTAAGAGGCGATACTGTATTGTCGATAGCGGCAGTTATGATGCCGCCTTGCATTAAAGCCCATCGGATTCATATAGCGTTCTTTATTAGGAAAACGGGCTGTTAATGAGACGCCCTCAACCAAGTCTATAAACTCGCCATCCATATCCATAAATATTTTTGGAGGTAAGTTCATGCCTGTTTCAGAGAGCATGAGTTCTAGCACCCTTTGCATTATTTCTTTGCTCATTTTTTAAACACCCATATATATTTCAATATTAGCTAATCAAAAAGCTGGCGGAATATTCACTAACGGTGTTGTTACTTTTTGACTGGCTTTGACAAGAGTAGTAATCCAATCCAAGTAATCCTTTCTTTTGCCTACGTACTTTTGACTTTAAACCAAATAGCGTAAAGGGTCGGCAGGAACAACAATGTCAAGATCGTACCAACGGCAGTTCCGCCTATGAGTGTATAGGCCATCGACCCCCAGAATACGGAAGATGTCAGCGGGATAAAGGCCAATATGGCCGCAAGCGCTGTCAATACCACCGGCCGCGACCGCTGAACGGTAGCTTCGACCACAGCATTGAAGGTATCCAGGCCTTTATCCTCGTTATGCTTAATTTGATCGATCAGGATCAATGTATTTCGCATCAGAATGCCCGACAGACCTATCAAACCAAGAATCGCATTGAATCCAAAAGGCTGATGAAATAACAGCAGGATTGGAACTGTCCCTACCAGTCCCAGCGGCCCGGTGAGAAAAACCATGGTCATGGTCGAGAACGATCTAACCTGGAAGATAATGACTGTTAAAGTCAGTATCAACATAATCGGAAAGATCGGCAGCAATGCCTTATTGGCCTTCTCGGCTTCTTCGATGGAGCCTGCCATTTCGATCTTGTAATCGGACGGAAGCGTTTGAATGATTGGAGCCAATGCCTGCCAGACTTCCGTAGAAACTTGCGGGGGTTGCAGCGTTTCATCAATATCCCCACGTACTGTAACCGTTACATAGCGATCACGACGCCTCATTAAGGGATCCTCAGGTCTAAATTCAATCGATCCGACTTGTCTTAGAGGAATGATCTTCCCTTCTTTATTGGTCAAGTTGAAATCTGTAATACGAGCGGGGTCGAGCCGTTGCTCACCTGCGCTTCTGGCAACAATATCCACCGTCCGTATATTTTCTCGAACTTGCGTAACCGGTACGCCTGTCAGCAGGAATTGCAATTGTTCCGCCACATCGGTTGGCGTCATTCCGATCAATTTCAAGCGCTCCTGATCCAAAACGAAATGCAAGGTGGGCTGGAGATTCCCCCAATCCTGATTGACTTGGCGCATGTTGGGGTTTTTCCGCATCAGATCAGCCACTTCGTTACTGATGGCTCTCACTTTATCGGGATCAGAACCCATGACCCGGAATGCAACCGGAAAAGGTGACGGTGGACCAAATACCAGCTGGGTAGCCCGGACTTTCGCTTCCGGCGCCAGTCCATTCTGTACAGATTCTCGTAAACGTGACTTTAGCGCTTCCCGAGCGTCCTGATCGGAGGTCAGAACAATAATTTTGGCAAAGGAAGGATCAGGCAATTCCGGAGCAAATGCGAAGAAAAACCTTGGCGCTCCCTGGCCAATATAGCTGGTCACGATTTTAGATTCCGGTTGCTGCTTCAACCATTGCTCCACTTTGGCGGCCGCGGCACTTGTCGCTTCAATGTCAGTACCATAGGGCATCTGAATTTCCACCAGCATTTCCGGACGATCCGAACTGGGGAAAAATTGTTGCTTCACGCTCCCCATGCCGACGATGGCGGCAAAAAATGACAACAGAACAGCCGTAGCCACTTTTTTCTTATTGACCACTGACCAGGTGACAAGAGCGCGAAAACGGCGGTAATTCGGGGTGGCGTAAATCGCCTCATGCCCACCCTCGACCGGCTTGATGACAGGCAGCAGCTTGACGCCCAGATATGGCGTAAAGAAGACCGCCACCAACCAGGAAGTCAATAATGCGAATCCCACGATCCAGAATATATTGCCGGCATATTCGCCCGCACTGGACTTTGCAAATCCCACTGGCGTGAAGCCAATCACAGTGACCAACGTACCCGTTAACATAGGTGCTGCGGTACTGCTCCAGGCATAGGCCGCGGCTTTGATACGATCAAAACCTTCTTCCATTTTGACAACCATGATCTCGATGGCAATGATGGCATCGTCTACCAACAACCCGAGCGAAATAATCAATGCGCCCAAGGTGATTCGGTCAAACGCACGGTCGGTGATCATCATCACCACTAGAACCGCGGCGAGTGTCAGCGGAACAGCCGCCGCTACAACGATGCCCACCCGCCATCCCATACTCAGCAGGCTAACGAGCATCACAACACCCAGGGCCACAAAGAACTTAAGCATGAATTCATCGACAGATTCCTTAATGATCACTGACTGATCCGTGATCTTCTGAAGTTCGTACCCCAGCGCCAGTTCACCGCTGATTTTCTTTGTTTCCTTCTCCAGTGCCTCACCCAGCTTGAGGCCATTCCAGCCTTCCTGCATCACAACACCTAACACTAATGCCGGCTTGCCGTCATGCCGAATAAGAAATGTAGCGGGATCCTCGTAACCTCTTTTGACTTCAGCAATATCAGTAAGCTTGAAAGTTTGTCCGGCGGCTACTATCGGTGTATTGCGAATTTTATCGAGACTATCGAAACCGCCATCAAGACGAACAAACATCTGCGGGCCGGAAGTTTCGATCGATCCAGCTGGCGTGAGGGCGTTTTGCTTGTGCAGAGCGTCGAGAATCTGGTGCGCATTGATACCAAGATTGGCCAGTCGCTCATTGGAAATTTCAACGAAAATGCGTTCCGGACGCTCACCCAAAATGTCGACCTTTTTGACGCCAGGTACATGGAGTAGCTTTTGCCGGATATTCTCGGCTTCTCGCGTCAGTAATGGGAAAGGCAGTCCATCTGCATGTAGCGCATACAAAGCAAAAGTGACATCGGAATATTCATCATTGATAAAAGGTCCAAGTGTTCCTTGGGGAAGCTTATGTGCTTCATCGCCTAGTTTTTTTCTTGCCTGGTAGAACTGCTCAGGAACCTCGTCAGGTGGTATGGGGTCTTTCAGCGTCAGCGTCATTAAAGCCAGGCCTGGACGCGTCATTGTTTCGACGCGGTCATACCAGCGCAATTCCTGCAAGCGCTTTTCATAGGGTTCGGCGACCAGTTCCTGCATTTCTTGGGCCGTCGCACCTGGCCAAGCTGCGCTAATGACCATCTCTTTAATCGTATAGGGAGGGTCCTCGGCTCGTCCAAGATTGAGAAAGGCGTATATGCCGGCCCCTGTGATGGCGATGATTAGGAAAAGTGTAATTGCGCGTTCTTTGACGGCGAATGCAGATAAGTTAAAACGATTCATTTGAGCGCCACCTTGCTAGTGTCGGCAACTTTAACCCGTTCGCCTTCATGTAGAAGATGTGCGCCTAGTGCAACTATCTGCTCATCTTGGCTGACTTCGCCTTCCACGAACGCAAATTCGGAAGAGACTTGTTTGATGCTGATTTTGCGGAAGGATACAGCGAAATTATTAGGATTGATGATCCAAATACCCACCGTTCGCCCGTCATCATAAATGGACGATAAAGGTACCTGTAGCCGCGTTTCACCTGCCCCGTTTAACGCGACGGAAACAGTAGAGCCCAAGGGAATAGAAGGCGAATCAGGAATGACGTATCTGGCTGTAAAAGTTCGGGAGACTGGGTCGGCCGCTTTACTCAACTCTCGCAAGTGAACTTTGTATTTTTTCGACTGTTCGCTATAAATCATGGCAGTTGCTTCGCTACCAACGGCTGGCCTGACATTCTCGGGTAGATACACTTCTGCTTCGCGAGGACCGTTTTTAGCGAGGCGCACTACAGCTTGCCCTGACGCTACAACTTGTCCGGGTTCAACAAATACTCCGACAACAATGCCGTCAGCATCGGCAACAAGGTCTGCATAGGAATCCGCATTTCTAGCGATACCGGCTTGTGCTTTGGCTGCATCAAGTGCTGCCTTGGTTGCATCCAACGCCGCTTTGGCGGCGTCATAAGCCTGAGCGGAGATAGCGCCCTGTTCACTCAAACCATTCAACCGAGTTTCATCCGCTACAGCCTGGGTATATTTGGCTTGGGCAGTTGCAACTGCTGCCTCCTGAGCGGAATAGTTAAGCACGAGGTCGTTACGGTCAAGGCGCATCAGAACCTGCCCCTTACGCACCTCCTGTCCCATATCCACTATTCTTTCAATCACTTTACCGGTAACACGGAAGCCAATATTGCTTTCTACACGTGCCGCCACCACACCCGAATAAACAGGACGGTCTCCGACTGAAGAAGCTGCTTTTGAAACCACTACCAGCGGTGGTTCAAGCCGCGCGTCAGTTGCCGGGGTCTTAGAGCAGCCCATGGCCAAAGAAAGTATTAAAAGAGGAATTTTCCTGATAGGAAAGCTGTAACAAGTTTTCATGGATACTGCCCCGCATAAAAGTAACGAAATTTATTATCCGTTACAAGTTACTAATTTGTCAAATCGTTACTTTGTGAGCAATAAAATACGTAACTATTCAGCGTATGCCTAATAGAACACGGATTCGCTCATTCCCAAGCCGGAGCTTGGGAATGAACGCAAGATACGCTGAATAGCTACTAAAATACTTCAAAGGGCGCTTATAGAAATCAGGGGGCTAGGCTTCTGAGCACAAGATTTGAGACCGCTACAGCGCGCTGATGCAATATATCCGGCTCCGACTGTTGCAAGAGAATGGGATGAGAAAAAGGATACAGCGTTTCGACGATAGCTATGACCACCTCATCTAAGGGTGTCTTTCTTTCGAATTCTCCGGATGCTCTGCCATCCTGCACAATTTTGGTGATAACTTCATACTTTGCTTCATGATATTTGATGGCGGTGCTCCATTGTCCCTCAACGGACGCAATAGCGATTTCATGTACTTTACGCTCGTTGAAAAAAATCTCTAGCCCCTTGTCAAGCATGGTGGTGTAGAGCTTTCTCAGCCGATTGGATGCCGACATGTCGCTATTAGCCACTTCATGCATGGCGGTAATAATTTTACCGGTCGCCATGCCGCAAATCGCCTCGCCAATCGCCTGTTTAGACTCAAAAAAGCGATATACATAGGCGCTGGAAACGCCAATAGCCTTAGCCAGATCAGCTACAGAGGTTTTTTTATAGCCATTTTTACGAAAGTGTTCACTAGCTGACTGGATAATCTGTATACGTCTTTCATGAGAAGCGGGGCCGCGTTGCCCACTGACTGCTTTGGTGGAATCTGAAATTTCTTTTTCCATAGGGGATTGCCTGGATTAATTTTAAATGAATAGACGGATGTTACAAAAATTCAAAAGTGTTGACAACAGGTAACGAAATTATATAATCGTAACCATTAATCACTTTTGGGTACAATTATGAATCAGTTGACCAAAACGGCGCTTTGCCTAGCTATCGTTACGGCGTTGAACGGATGCATGGTCGGACCGAACTATGAGAAACCAGCCCATGTTTCGGAAAACAATTTCATTCATTCCGCTGAGCTAGACCAAGAAAACGCTAAATCGAAGAAAACTATTGCCGATATGACGCAGTGGTGGCGTAGCTTTAATGATACGCTGCTCGTTCAATTCATTGAACAGGCATTGGATCAAAACCTGACACTAAAACAAGCGATAGCCCGGGTTAACCAAGCAGACGCACAGGTCGCCAGTCTTCGCTCGCAGTTACTTCCGTCAGGGCAGTTCAACGCTCAGGCAACGAAAGCGCATATCTCCCTCGACGATTTGACCGGGCGAGTTCTCAATTCCATGCCTGGCTTTAATCGTAACATTAATCTTTACGACTTAAACGCCGGCTTGAACTGGGAGGTTGACATCTTTGGCGGCACACGCAGAGGTGTCGAGGCCGCTATGGCAGAGTACCAAGCTTCTCAGGCTTCTGTTATTGCGGCACAGCTGAAAATCACGGCGGAAGTGGCTGATACCTATGTCGCCATTCGCACGCTCCAAGCGCGTATTGCCATCGCCAAAGAAAGAGCAAGCACTCAAGGCAAACTTGTAGATTTAGTCAAGTTGCAACTTTCTCGAGGCATAGTGCCGGAATTCCGGTTAAGACAAGCCGAAGGATCATTGGCCGAAGTACAAGCCACTATCCCCGCCCTTGAAAACGGACTTGAAATGGCTATGAATGCATTCGATGTGCTGATGGGCGATCAGCCTGGAACTCATCGGACTAAACTCGAAAAACGCCAGGCTGTCCCGGTTGCGCCGGGTATAGACACCGCAACCGGTCCTGCCGAACTATTAAGGCGACGACCCGACATTATTGTTGCTGAACGGAAGTTGGCTGCGAGCAATGCACAAATAGGTCAAGCCATCTCGGAATACTACCCCAAAATTTCCATATCAGGCCTTATCGGGACTATCACGACTAAGTACGGTGTTCTGTTCAGCTCAGATGCCAACCGTGCAGCAGGCGTTGTTGGTATTCGGTGGCGTCTATTTGACTTTGGCCGGGTTGAGGCGGAAGTGGCAGCGGCCGAAGGCGTCAATGAAGAAGCGTTAGCCGCATACCGACTGACAGTATTGAAAGCCGCTGAAGAGGTTGAAAACGCATTTTCAACCGTTGTGAAGAAAAGTGACGAACAGCGCATTCTTGCTTCCGGCGAAGCTTCGTTAGCAAAATCAAGAGATGCCACTCTTGCAGGCTATAAAAGCGGGGCTTTGAGCTTGCTGGAAGTACTTGATACAGACGAACGCCTGCTGAGAATGCAAGATGCCACGATACGAGCGCAATCGGATTCAGTGCGGGCGACCATACAATCATTCAAAGCACTCGGCGGAGGCTGGGATGCGCAATCATTCTCATGATTCCGGGGCTAGGCAAAGTTTAAATGGCCACTCCATTCATATTTCTTTCAGACTTGGTAGATGCTGCCATGCTTCGCCCTTGCCTGATGCATGAAACCCTTTGGCGGCTTCGCCAAAGGTACGAAGGAAGGCGCGGTGCATAAGCTCCAACCCGTTGTCTCAAACATTTTAACAAAAGGACATCATCATGAAGCTCAACGACAACACCATCTTTCTTTTATTACTGGCGGTACTTCCGGTATCGGGCCCAGCATTGCCGAGGCTTCCCTTGGGGCCCTGTTGCACTGAGTTGAAACAGATTAATTTAGATAACGCGGGAGCCGAGCGAATCGAAGGCTTCTCGAAAAACAGAATCACACATAGGGAGTTTTTATGTCTAACCTTTCAGTTGTAATCGTAACCGGCGTGTCGTCGGGTATCGGCCGTGTAGCTGCGGAAAAGTTTGCCCAACGGGGATGCCAAGTGTTCGGTACGATGCGCAGCATCGCCAAAGTACAGCCAATTTCTGGAGTAAAGTTCGTCGAGATGGATGTTCGAGACGAAACATCTGTTCAAAAGGGCATTCAATCTATCGTTGAACAAACCAAACAAATCGATGTGCTGGTCAATAATGCCGGTTTTTTGCTTTCGGGTTCAGTTGAAGAAACTTCGCTTACGGAAGCTGCATCTCTCTTTGATACCAATGTGTTAGGTATCCTTAGGGTAACTAAAGCGGTACTACCGCATATGCGCGCCCAGCGCTCGGGAAGAATCGTCAATGTCAGTTCGGTGTTAGGCTTTTTGCCGGCACCTTATGCAGGCATTTATTCGGCTTCCAAGCATGCGGTTGAAGGATTATCCGAGTCGCTGGATCATGAAGTGCGTCAGTTTGGAATACGCGTAGTACTGGTCGAGCCTGGTTTTACCAAGACCCATTTGGATGCCAACTCGCCACAGGCCGTTTCATTAATCTCTGCCTATGACGAGGAACGCGGGAGAGTATCAAAGGCTATTCATAAGAATTTGAGTAAAGCCCCTGGACCCGATGGAGTTGCGGATACGATAGTCGACGCAGCTTTTGGACCATGGAGAATGCGACGCCCACCTAAAGGCCAGGCGTCATTATTGAGCAAATTACGGCGATTCATGCCTGCTGGTGTCGTGGATTCAAGTCTAAGGAAGGATTTTGGCCTCGATTGAAGTCTTTCCCGAAAAGCTCAGGTGCAAAGCGGCGGTGAAATATCTCATTCTCGCCAGCGCCTAGCGTAAGTGCGCATCGATAACTGCCTTGTGTTTAAGGTGAATTATGATAAATAAAGTAGTCTCAAAATGAACGACCTCACCGCCTTCGCATCACGGTTGCTCAAAGCCGGTTACACGGTGTTGGCAATGGACTTGCCGGCGCACGGCGCTTCGGCAGGACAGTATTCGTCGATTCCCCAGTCGGCACGCGCACTGCGCGAGGCTTTGGGTCCGCTGTACGCGGTGATCGCACACTCAATGGGGGCGGCGATACTGACCGAGGCGCTATACGCCGGTTTGGCTGTGCAGCGTGCAGTGCTGATCTCGGCCCCGCTTACTATGAAAGTTATGCATGCAGCTTTGCCGCAATCGCCGGGCTGGATGCCGAGGGCACAGAAGTGATGCTGACACTGCTGTACGATGCAATTGACGTCGACGTGCATGAGATCTCGGTGCCGCGTTGCGCGCCGTACCTACATCAGCCGGCACTGTTCATTCATTCGACCGATGACCGCGTTATCGCAATCGAAGACAGTCTGGACAGCGCTACGGCGTGGCCTGGTGCCAGCCACCTGTGCGTCGAAGGACTGGGGCATCGGCGCATCCTTGTCAATCCGGCGGTTGTTGCCGCAGCTATTGAGTTCGTCGGTTAAATTTACGGTTTGTTGGCGGGAAGGTTTTTTACAATATCTTCAATTAGCTGAGGCCCACGATAAATAAGCCCGCTGTATATCTGTACCAGACTCGCTCCAGCTTTTAATTTTTCCTGTGCATCGTTCGCACTTAAAATCCCGCCTGCCGCAATAATAGGAATCTTGCCATTCAGTTCCGCCGCCAATCCACGCACGACCAACGTAGACTTTTCCTTAACCGGCGCACCGCTTAAACCGCCTGCTTCATTGGCAAGCGGATGGTCGGCAATCATGTCGCGTGCAATGGTGGTGTTGGTCGCAATCACGCCGTCAATTTCAAACTCCAGCAACAGTTTGGCGATATGGATTATTTCATCGTCGGTCAGATCGGGCGCGATTTTCAGGGCTAAAGGCACGTATTTTCCGTGTTCCTGTTGCAGTTTCAGTTGTTCTTCTTTTAAAGCGGAAATCAGGCTTTTGATTTCATCGCCCTGCTGTAACTGGCGCAGGTTCTTGGTGTTCGGGGAGGAAATATTAAGGGTGATGTAGCTGGCAGATGTGTAGGCCTTGCGCAAACCGATCAAATAATCGTCCGCCGCATTTTCAATCGGTGTGTCGAAATTCTTGCCGATATTAATGCCCAAAATGCCGCAGTAACGGCTTTGTTTTACCTGGGCCAGCAGGTGGTCTATGCCCAGATTGTTAAAGCCCATGCGGTTGATAATCGCCTGATGCTCAGGCAGCCTGAACAAGCGCGGTTTTGGGTTGCCCGGTTGCGGGCGCGGCGTTACCGTGCCTATTTCGACAAAGCCGAAACCCAATGCGGCCAGCGCATTAATATAATCGCCGTTTTTATCGAGGCCGGCGGCAAGTCCGACCGGGTTTTTAAAATCCAGTCCCATGACGTTGACAGGTTTGAGGTCAATTTCCGGGTAGATGAGTTTGGACAAGCCCGAAATATAGGCCGCGTTCAGCAGTTTAAGCGTCACTTCGTGAGCGGTTTCCGGATCCAGGGAAAATAACAGGGGGCGTAGTAACGGATAAAGATTCATAAATGTGGCTAATAGAAGTTCATGTAGTGGAGGCAGCGGCCGGCCGCCCATTAAGATCAGTGTGTGCTGTTGAGTTGATAAGGCTCCGGCGCTACCTGTGTCGTGCGCTGCAAAACAAGATCGACCAGTAGTTGCGCCGATGCAGGCCCCATTGCCAAACCGTTTCTAAAATGACCGGCATTAATGCATAAATTGTCGATTTCGGGATGTTTATCGATATACGGTATGCCGTGTTCAGTACCCGGTCTTAATCCGGCCCAGTGTTTAATTAGCGGGCAGTCGTTAAGTGATGGTAACAGGTTTAGTGCAAATGCATTCAGCCGGTCTCGGGCTTGTGTCGTAGTTGTTTTATTAAAGTCATCCTGTTCTACCGTGCTGCCCGCCAGAATCTTACCGTCACGTCGTGGAATAAGATATTGATCGCCATCCAGCACCATGTAACTCAGTGTTTCCGGTTGGGCATCAAATAACAGCATTTGTCCCTTAACGGGCGCTATTTTCGGAGCATCGTCGATGGCTGCGGGAAAGAACTGCCGAAACAACTGACCGGTCCAGGCGCCCGCAGTGATAATCAACTGGTTGACCGCGAACTGACCGGATGAGGTTTGTATTGAGGTAATGCGGTTTTTGGTGAGGTTAATGGCGGTTAACTCGCAATGTTCTAATAGCGTAGCGCCTTTGTTAAGCAGGTCTTGCTTTAATGATTTAACCAGCCTTGGATTGCGCGCTTGGGCAATCTCGGGTAGCCAAAGCGGCTGGTCGGGGACTGTATTAAGCATGTTAAAAAAATCCGCACCGGCGGGTCGATATGAAATAGCGTTAGCATCGCACCAGTTAACAGCCGCAGTAAGGTCTGGATTTTTAACGATCAGTAAACCGCAGGGATTCCATTCCGGGTCTATCAGGGTTTCGTCAGTCAGTTGCGAGGCCAAGGCGGGATAGAGTTTCAGGCTTTGTAGCACCAGGCGAGTGATGGCGTCCGGTTGTCGCCACGGGTAAAGCGGTAACAAAATGCCGCCGCCCGCCCAGGATGACTCCTGGCCCAGCTCGTTTTTTTCAATAATCGTGACGGTAGCGCCAGCTTTAATAAACTCGCGGGCAGTTAACAGGCCGATAATGCCGCCGCCAATGATGGTAATATCCGGGGTGTTGGTCATGTGTATTGGTAAAAAATCAGTGCAAAAATAAATATTCTTGTAAGTGGGTAGGGCTAAACAGTTAATTATAACTACCGCGACTATGGCTGGTTTGTTATTAGTAAGCCGCCTGTTCGCTAAAATTCACATAAATTATTGAAACCAATATATATGGTATATGGTTTTGGCTTGGTGCGTGAGTGGTGATTGAAAAATCGTTTGAACCAAGCGGGTAAGCCGCATTTTCTTAGCTTGGTGCGAATTTTTCCATATTGCTCGGCTGCAAAGTCGTTTTATTTTACCGTAAAGAAGCGAGAAGAATCTTTAACTGTTGTTTGAATATATGGGTTGGAGAAATTGTTGTTTTTTGCATACAAGTAGATATTTCGAATTAGGAATATCTTTATAGTCATTGATAAATAAGGATTAATTAATATTAAAAAAATGGCGTTAAAACTTGTAGGGATTTAGTTTAGCTGCTACTATTATCACCGGAAGATGGGCTTTGTTGTATTAGAGCAAATTTTTATAAAATAACAACCTCATGAGGGGGATAAATGATCAATAAAACTAAACTAGCGCTGGGCATTGCGGCAGCAACATTAACAATGGCCGGTGCATTGGTTTCTCCACAAGCGATGGCTGTCTCAAAAGCAGATCGCGTTGCAGAAGCGGCAAATAATAAAGTGGACGCATTGGAAGCTCAAATGCAGGCCATGCAGGCTGAATTAAGCAGATTAAGAGCGGAAACGAGCCGTCCTCGTTCTAGCGCAGACGCTGGTAAAGTTCAGGAACTGGATCAGTGGATGAACTCGGTTAAGAGTGCGCCTGCGAAAGAAGCACCAAAAGACCATTTGTTCTCGGTTCGTGGCGGCTGGATGCATTTCAATGATAATCGTACTGGTACTCAGACGTTAGAGGGTGCGAACCCAACCTTCAGTTCTGATAGAGATGCCAGTTATTATGGCGGCGCTATAGATTTCAATATGAACAATGATCTGTTTGGCTTGATGGATCATACTTCTTTCGGTGTTGAATTCGGCGTTGAGTATGCGCAGTTAGGCAACGGCAAAGCTAATGGACTGGCTGGGGCGGCTGCAAATATAAATCAGTTAAGAATTAATGCGTCTCCTAAAATAAAATTCATGCACGGCAGCAAATTTAGACCGTGGTTGATTCCTGCAGGTTTGGACATCAATATTATCAGTCCGCCATCTAATGCTATTACCGTGTTGAGCACAGGTATGCAGTTCGGTACCGGTGCTGAATATGAATTGTTGAAAGGTATTGTGATCGGTGCTGACGGTCGTTACCATAAAGCCTTTAATAGCGTCGACGGCGTTGACACTGACGGTTTCACATTGGGCGGTTCTGTCGGTTTCAAATTCTAAGCTTAAATACTTAGCGAAAGTCCAAAAGGGCGTAAAGGGAGGGTTTCAAACCCCTCCCTTTTTTTATGTTTGAAGAATTAAAAAGAGGTGCAAGGTAAAGGCTCAAGGTAAAATAGCTCCTTTTCCGGTTCTTGCCGGGAAACAAATCAAATTTAACGCTACAAATCATGA
>Ga0208510_100392_pt1 | contig 15674 bp, 10 predicted proteins | sample LakWasMet33_HOW6_2_FD_183875 | JGI IMG/M metagenome (GOLD analysis project Ga0208510, IMG submission 183875) | Freshwater sediment methanotrophic microbial communities from Lake Washington under simulated oxygen tension - Sediment Metagenome... | ecosystem: Environmental > Aquatic > Freshwater >...
ACGATACCATCAAGCCCTACGTTGCCTCCAGCTTGCTATACGACAGCAACTTTTTACGCTTATCCGATACTGTCGATCCGGTGGCGGTAACCGGCAAAAGCGACAAAAGCGAATTTATCAAACAGGTTGCAGCCGGCTTTGATATGGACTGGACCCTCAGCAGGCAGCATATCATCGTCAAAGCCAATGTTAACCAGAACTGGTTTCAAACTTTCAGCAGTCTGGATTACACCGGTTGGAACACGCAGGCAAAATGGGAATGGCACGTTAGGAACAATCTGGATGGCGAAATCGGTTACAGCAACATTCAAGAATTGGGTAGTTTTGTCCAATTGAACAGCTTGGTCGGCAACCTGCAAAATAACCAACGATCCTTTGCTAACGCCGGTTACCTGTTTCATCCTAACGGCAAAGTCAAGCTTGGCGTGTTTAGGACAGAGCGGCAGTTTGACGATAATAGCCGGCAATTCAGCAACAACACTGAAAATAATGCCGAACTCGGCCTGCAATACCTAAGCCCCACCGGTAGCATTTTAGAGGCGCGGGTACTCGCCACCGATGGGGAATATCCGCAACGCCAATTAAGCGCCGACAGTACTCAGGATAATGCCTATACGCGTATGAACTATGCGGCGATCTGGGATTGGCATGCCAGTAGTAAAACGCGTATCGATGCGCTGGTCGGCTATACGCATCAAAACTATGCGCATTTAAGCGCCCTCGATTTTTCCGACATCGTTGCCCATCTTAATTTGAACTGGCAAGCCGGCAACAAAACAGTGTTGGAGCTCTCCGCAAGACGAGATATTTATCAAGCCGACAACCGCTTTAGCAGCTTTGTACTGACTCAGGGGATATGGTTTAACCTCACATGGCAGACCACGCCCAAAATTGCACTGAGCTTGCCGCTATCCTACCAACAGCAACAATATCTGGGCGGAACCGGCAGCAGCGCTGTGGGTTCTGAACAGCAAAAAGACAATGTCGGAAACGTCGGTTTGAATGTGATGTACCACCCGGTGGAAAGCATCAGTATCGGCCCGACGCTGACATACGAGAAGCGTGATTCCAACAACCCGATAGCCTCTTACGAAAGCAAATCGGCCGGCGTTAATTTACAGGCGGCGTTTTAGAGAAGCGAAAATCGCTTGCCGTTTTTCGATTAGAAACGTTAAGGAATGCGCATAAAATAACTTCACAAGTTAGACCTGGCAGGTTTTTAAAACCTGCCAGGTCTGGGGATAGTGGCGATGCTATTTGCAAAAGTTATTTCATGCGCATTCCTAAGTGACAAATAGTCCGGTTTTGCATGCAGACGCCGGCCGTTACAAAAGCCAACGATGCGGTTAGTTACATCGCGACTTGCTTCTTGATGATTAGCATAGTCTTGCCGCCAAACCCGCTGCATTTTCAGGTTTAGGAGAAGCGCCCCCCCCTCATTACCGCATTGTCCCAACAGTTGCCACGGCTCCTGCTGTATTGGAAGAGGCTAGCCCTGTTATTTGTTCGGAAGTGCCTGATTTATATCCTGGCAAACCTGACTGATACTCAGGCCTTGGTCTTTAATTTATACTATATCCTATTGCTTGTGCGGAAATATCTGGTATAGTTGCGCACCTTAAGCCGTTAGGGCTTATTCGGTTGCCGTCATCGGCACAAGGATACAATGGGTGCCAAAGGGATGGCGCATATCACATGACCTGTCTTGGTCTTTTTCACGAAAATGTTGCAGTATTCGTTGAGAGCCTCGATACAACGCAAGCTTTTCCTCGTTTTATCAATATTCATCAGTAGTGAATCGTTTAGCGATTGCTGATTTTCCTGTTCGAAACTTAGCATCAGTAACAAACCCTGATGTCGCCAGAAACATGATGTAGATTGTTAATGTTGGGTCTAAGTTTAATTTAAAGGCAAAGCAATTCAGTCCCATGAAGTCAATGAGCTTCAGCTTAGTAACACCCTTGCCCAGTTCAAGCAAACATAGACACAACGGCAACGGTTGTTCGATTGGATTCCCCCTGTTTTTCATCTGACTGACGGCTTGTCATAACCCGTTTATATTCGGCTTTCAAATCCGCTGTAACGGCTTTGACTCGCGTCATATGATTGATCTCCATTACCACATGACGCCCGTTTTGCGGTCTACACAGAATCAAGCAGTCTTAACTTAACGGACATTCGATTGATTAGGATTGAATTGATCTGTTAACACATTTACGGTTTATCTACCGCTACGCAACGAAATATATTTGCCAAGGACTTAAGATGCCGTGTGATTTGCGTCCAGCAGCTATCGTTCGTTTTTATTGTTTGCCCGATAGCTTGCGCCATTCGATATTCAAATAAATATAAGACCGTACTCTTTTTAAGTTTCGATTTAAGGGGCGGTATTTTTTTAGCATTATCCAGATTTACAAAACATTCCTATAAAGCAGAAGAGGAGATAAATATGCCAAAGATAGAAAGTGGAATAATCAAGATTCATGCTTATGAGCTGCGTATAGGCATGTGTATTTCCCGCCTGGAAACCATTGAGGGTCAATCGTCTTTATTCGAGCAATTTGATATTAAAACCCAAGCGGATATTCAAGCGATTCAAACCGTTTGCGATTATGTATTTATCGATGACGAAGGCCAAAAAAATTATGAGACCTTGGAGAGTTGTTTTCACTGAAAATTTGTTTTGGAGAAATTCTAGCCTTTGGCATTCTGAGATGCCTTTATTCAAATAGTGATTAATGATTTTAGGGGTATAATGAACCGAAGTTTTTCTGAAGTTAAGGTTAAAACGCTAAATATCCTGCAAATCATACTGATATTCATGGGTTTTCCAAAAATCTTCAAACCAAATAAGTTGTTCTAACTCTTTTAAAATTGACTAAATAAAATATTGACATGAATCCTGGAATAATCTACCCCCCCCCCCCCCCCCCCCCCCCGAAAAGCATGGGCCGAATGGGCTTGTCAAGAGTTTTTTAGTTTATTTAAGGTGAAGCTGTGAGTTTGACTGACTCCACACAATCTGGAGCGTCTGACTCATCAGAAACATTGGCGGCCAACACGCAAGGCGTTTTTTTGCGCGTACAGGCCGATAAGGTTGATCGGCTGATGGATTTGGTCGGCGAGCTGAGTCTTGGCGTATCCGAAGTTATACATAGCCCCGATCTTGTAGGGCTGGAATTATCCGAATTTGAAAAGTCCGCGCACCGGTTGCGGATGATCGTGCGCGAGATACAGGATACCGCCGCCGAGCTGCGGCAGGTATCGGTGGGCGACGTATTCCGCCGCATGCGCCGCATGGTGCGTGAGCTAGAGAGGCAGACCGGAAAAAAAATAGAGTTGGCAATGGTCGGTGAGGATACCGAGATCGACAAAGTGGTGGCCGACCGCCTGTATGAGCCGTTAGTACATGTGCTGCGTAACTCCGCGGATCATGGCTTGGAATCTCCCGCTGAGCGAGTTGCTGTCGGCAAGTCGGAGACCGGTTGTATCACGCTTACTGCCGCTCAATTGGGCGGCGATATCCAGATTACCGTGGCGGATGACGGGCGCGGCCTGGATCGCGAAAAAATTTTGGCGCGTGCCAGAGAGCGCGGATTGGTCGGAATTAATGAAGAGCCTGAAGATTCGAGTCTGTGGAAAGTCATTTTCCAGCCGGGATTTTCGACTGCGGAAGCCGTGACCAATTTATCCGGACGCGGCGTGGGCATGGACGTGCTTAATGCCACAATGAAAGACTTGCGCGGACGCATTGCCGTTGATAGCAAAGCCGGGGATGGTACGCGCGTCAATCTCTCGATTCCGCTGTCTCTTGCCTTTCTCGATAGTCTGGTCATGCGCATCGGTCAACGCCTGTACGCCACGCCGGTTGATGTAGTCAGCGAAGTATTCCGACCGGAACTTGGGCAGATCAGCACCGTTTCAGCCGAGCATGGCGCTGAAATGATCAGGGTGCGTGAACATATGGTGCCGGTTTGTCGCCTGCAACGGTTTTATGGCGAGGACTGCCAAGCGCTACAACCGCTTGAGACATTGGTTGTCGTGGTGTTCAAAACCAGTTTCGGCCAGATAGGCTTGCCGGTTGACGAAATGTACGATCAGCAGCAGGTGGTAATGAAACCGTTGCAGGGGCGGCTTGGAGCTATCCGCGCCAGTCTCGGTTGCGCCCTGCTTGGTACCGGCGAGATCGCCGTCGTGCTCGATTGCGAAGAGTTGGCGCGGGGAGGTCGGGCATGAACAGACAGCAGAAATTATCTGGGGTGGGTGCGCCTCGCGAACAGGGGTATCAGCGTATGCGTGACTGGCTGCATGAGCGATGCGGCATGATCTACCCTGAAAAGAAAAAAGAGCTGTTGATTCAGCGTATGCAGCGAGTTTGCGAGCGTTACGGAGTGCCGGGTCTCGAAGCGTTGGTTGATAGAGTGGAGTCTGGACGCGATCAAGACATGGAATTTGCGGTAATACATGCGGCATCCACCAATCACACCTATTTTTTTCGCGAACCGCAGGTGCTGAATTTTTTTAAGGACACCATACTGCCCACCTTACCTCAAGATGGCGGGCGCATCTGGAGTGCGGCGGCCTCCACAGGCGATGAAGCTTACACCCTTGCCATCATGGCGGCTGAAACACGCGGACTCGACTGGGCAAAACGTAAACTGGCGATCCTGGGTACCGACATTAGCGAAGTGGTGATTGCCCATGCCGAAGCAGGCATTTACGGAGGATCTCACATCGAGCAAATGCCTGGGAAGTTGCTGGAGCGTTATTTCGATCCGGTGGGTATGGATCAATACCGGGTGCAGGATGATCTGCGCCGTGTCTGCACTTTTCGCCGTCTTAATCTAAAGGCTAGTCCTTATCCGTTCCAGAAGGCCTTTCATGTCGTATTTTGCCGTAACGTGCTGTATTACTTTGACCGTGCGCAGCAGCGAGAGATTATCGATGCGATCTATGACGTTACCGAGCCGGGCGGCTGGCTGTTGACCAGCGTCACCGTGTCGTTACGCGAGCTGGGCTCGCGCTGGATTCCCATCCAGAGCGGCGTTTACCGGAAGGCTGGCTAATGATAAAGCGTAACCGTCCAATCCGCGTCCTGATCGTCGACGACTCTGCTCTGGTGCGGCGCATCCTGTCCGACGGCATGCGCCGCGATCCTGAGATAGCGGTGATAGGCGAAGCCTCTAACCCCTACATGGCGCGCGACCTGATGGTCGAATTGCAACCCGACGTCATTACTTTGGACGTGGAAATGCCGCGCATGGATGGCGTGACTTTTCTTAAGCGCTTCATGCCGGTGATGCCGATTCCTACCGTAGTCATCAGCTCGCTTACCCGGCAGGGCGCGCGTATCAGTCTGGAAGCGCTTGAGTCAGGCGCGGTGGATGTCATAGCCAAGCCGCAAATCGGCGTGGTGGACGAGCTGCCCAAGATGATCGAAGACATCAACCGCCGGGTCAAGGCCGCCGCCGAGGTGAATGTCGCTTACTTTAAACGCACCGGACGGCGCGATGTTGAAGTGGTCACCAGTTTAGGCGAAACCACCGACAAGGTGATTGCCATCGGCTCCTCCACCGGAGGCGTGGAAGCGCTGCTTCGCATCATGCCCGCGTTTCCCGCTAATGCGCCCGGTATCGTGATCGTCCAGCACATGCCGGGCGGGTTTACGGCCACCTTTGCCGAACGTTTAGACGGTATTTGCAAGATGCAGGTCAAGGAAGCAGAGGATGGCGACCGTATTTTACCAGGTAGAGCGCTGGTCGCTCCCGGCGGTTTGCGGCATATGACCGTGGTGCGTTCCGGCGGTCAATACCGGGTCGCTCTGACCGAAGGCGTAGCGGTCAACTACAGCCGTCCTTCGGTAGACGTACTGTTTAAATCGGTGGCGCAAGTCGTCGGCGTAAATGCGGCGGCGGCCATTCTTACCGGCATGGGTAAGGACGGCGCTGAGGGCTTGCTCGACATTCGTAAAGCAGGCGGGGGTACGGTTGTTCAGGACGAAGCCACTTCGGTAGTGTTCGGCATGCCTCAGGCTGCCTATAAATTGGGCGGGGCGAACAGCATTGCGCCGCTGGAAAAAATACCGTCATTGCTGGTGCGCGCATTGCAGCGCGTCTGACAGGGGGTAAAGAGCTTGTAACTACTCGTATTTTTCTCATTCCCACGCGCTGCGGTTAAGCCGTTCGTGGTGAGCTGTGCTGGTTCCCAAGCTCCAGCTTCCCGGTTCGCAAAGCTGGAGCTTGGGAACCAGCGTGCCTCTTAACTTAACGGTAGTGGTATAGCACATGGGAACGAGTGAAAACGTCTTAACAAAATCCGTACGGCAATGGTGCCTGACGGGGATGAATCAATAACCGCAACATGAGAGGAGGTTGAAATGTCGGACATGACAGACACCCAGGAGCGTCAATACGGCGCGGATAACGAAAACACCGCGCTGGTGTTCAACGATGAAGACAATATCGAGGATATGTACCTCACCTTTGGCTTAGGCGTCGAGGAGTACGGTATCGGCATCGGTTACGTGACCGAAGTGGTCGGCATGCAGCGGATCATGGAGGTGCCGGACGTGCCGGCCTTTATCAAGGGCGTTATCAATCTGCGCGGCAAAGTGATCCCGGTGATGGATGTGCGCATCCGTTTTGGCATGGGCGTCAAGGATTACACCGAACGCACTGTGATTATCGTACTCGACATCGACAATGTACTGATCGGCTTGGTCGTCGACCACGTCAGCGAGGTGCTGGAAATTCCCGAAAGCCATATCGACCGCCCTACCCAGTTCGGCGGCGACAGCAATAGCGTAATTCGCGGTTTCGGCAAACAGGGCGATAAGGTGGCAATCATGCTCGACATTCAGCGGATGGTGTCGGATCAGGCCATAGATTTGCGCAAAGCGCTCGAATCGGCGCGGAGCAGTGCTTGAGTGAGTTTTTATCCACGAAAAAAATGGATGGGAATTTGCATCGTTCCCACGCTCCGGAGTGGGAATGCAGTTAAGACGCTTCAGCGTCGGGCTTAGCAACTGCCGCTAAGCCCGACGGGGCATGTTGCCCCGTCCGAAACGTTTTGCGATGGTTAAATATAGCCGTTTAGTTCGGGCATCGTAAAACCTTTGGGACGGGGTTGCAAACCCCGTCCCGCTTGGGTCTGGGGGCTGTCGTTAGGCGATATACAGACCTTCCAGGTTTTTAAAACCTGGAAGGTCTGACGTGCAACGTTTTGACGGTGGCTGGACGGGGTTTGCAACCCCGTCCGAAACGTTTGACGGATGAAGATATGGCAGTAGTTATCGAAAATGGTAGGAACGGGGGTGCAAACCCCGTTCAGCTCGGGAGCGTCGGGCTTAGCAATGCTGGAGCGTTGCTGGATGCGTTCCCATGCCGGAGCGTGGGAACGATATGATTTTTTACTCGAAGGAACCGGAATGAAAATAATGATCTTCAACCAGAAAGGCGGAGTAGGCAAGACCACCACCGCGCTCAATCTAGGTGCCGGGCTGGCACGCTGGGGCAGCGCGCCGGTCACCCTGGTCGATCTCGATCCGCAAACGCATTTGAGCGCCGCGATGGGCTTTCGTGCAGAAACGCTGACCTGGAACGTGAGCGATTGGCTGGCTGGTTCGCTCGAACCCAGGGATGGACATGGCGTAAAGCGTATCGCTGATCAGCTCTGCCTGGTGCCGGGGGATTGCAATCCGAAACCGGGACGCAGGATGGAGCGGAACTTGGACGATTCGACCGGGCATCTGGTGATTGACGCGCCGCCGACCTGGAATGACGAAGTGGGGGCCCTGATGACAGTTTGCGACTACGTGCTGACGCCGATGGAGCCGGAGTTTTTGAGCATGCAGGGTATCAGTCGGTTGTTGCAACAGATGCAAACAGCCGGGATTCCCTGGTCTCGTTTGCGGCTGCTGTTATGCCGCTACGACAAGCGCTTGGCCGTACACCGTGAAGTGCGGCAGCTCTTGACAGAACGTTTCGGCGATCATCTGTTGTCGGTGGTGATTCGCAATAACGTGCGTCTGGCCGAAGCGCCGGGATACGGGCAAAGCATTTTCGATTATGCGCCGGACAGTGCGGGCGCGGAAGACTACTTCGCATTGGTGACAAACACGCTGCTGGCTGACAACGCTTGGCTGGGAACCGGCGAATATTAAATTTAAGAACAGGAGAGTAGATGACTACGAAAAAAACAGGAAGGCCCGGTCGCGGCCGAGTTCCTAACGATCCGCTGGACTGGGTGGAGGGTGTCGACCAAACAAGCTCAGAAGAAATCGCGACTGTAACGCAGTCGGTTGCGGACAAACAGGAAAACGTCTCGGCACCGCTACAAACGCAAACTTTAATTGAACGCAAACAGGAGAAAACGATGTCAGAAACCAAGCATATTGAGCAATCCGGTCGCTGCGAAGCGATAGGAGAAATCCGTCGTGTAGCGGAGGCCGTCAGGAACGGTAATTTGGAGGTAAGAGCCGATGTGTCGGAGATGAAAGGCGAATGCGCCGAAGTGGCCGAGACAGTGAATGAGATGTTGGCACAAATTTTGCAGAAGCAGCAGCAGCAGCAGCAGCAGCAGCAGCAGCAGCAGCAGCAGCAGCATTATATCTCAATACTTGCCGCCTTGTCTACCTGTGTACAGGTGGCGGATGAAAATCACAATATCATCTATATGAACGAGTCCCTTCAAAAAATGTTTGCGGACAATGAGCATGAGATTAAGAAGTCCTTACCCTTCTTTGATAAGGATAAGTTGATTGGCATGAATATGGATGCTTTCCACAAGAGTCCCTCGCATCAAAGAAAAATACTGGAAGGCCTGAAATCCCCAGTACAAGCTAATATCAAGCTGGGCGGTAGTTCGTTTTCATTGACGGCGACCCCCTTATTCAAGGCAGATGGCAGCTCGTCGGGCACGGTAGTCGAGTGGGGTGATATCACGGTATGGGATAATCTAACCGATACATTGACCGCGGTTGCTACAGGCGACTTGAGCACGCATCTCATTGAAGAACTGAGTTGCTATGGAGCAGCGAGAATATTGCGCAACACTACAGAAACGGTACGCAACAACCTTCGCGCCCTAGTGGCGGATGCCAACCTGCTGTCGCAGGCAGCGGTGGACGGCAAACTGGCTACCCGCGCCGATGCAAGCAAGCATCAAGGCGATTTCCGCAAGATTGTCGAGGGCGTGAACGATACGCTGGATGCGGTGATCGGGCCGTTGAACGTGGCCGCCGATTATGTTGATAACATTTCCAAAGGTGCGATTCCGGCGAAGATCACTGATACGTATAACGGCGACTTCAATATCCTGAAAAATAACCTGAATACCTGTATTGACGCGGTCAACGCCCTAGTGGCGGATGCCAACCTGCTGTCGCAGGCAGCGGTGGACGGCAAACTGGCTACCCGCGCCGATGCAAGCAAGCATCAAGGCGATTTCCGCAAGATTGTCGAGGGCGTGAACGATACGCTGGATGCGGTGATCGGGCCGTTGAACGTGGCCGCCGATTATGTTGATAACATTTCCAAAGGTGCGATTCCGGCGAAGATCACTGATACGTATAACGGCGACTTCAATATCCTGAAAAATAACCTGAATACCTGTATTGACGCGGTCAACGCCCTAGTGGCGGATGCCAACCTGCTGTCGCAGGCAGCGGTGGACGGCAAACTGGCTACCCGCGCCGATGCAAGCAAGCATCAAGGCGATTTCCGCAAGATTGTTGAGGGTGTGAACGATACGCTGGATGCGGTGATCGGGCCATTGAACGTAGCCGCCGATTATGTCGACAACATCTCCAAGGGCGCAATTCCGGCGAAGATTACCGACACCTACAACGGCGACTTCAACATCCTGAAGAACAACCTCAACACCTGTATTGACGCGGTCAATGCCCTAGTGGCGGATGCCAACCTGCTGTCGCAGGCAGCAGTGGACGGCAAACTGGCTACCCGCGCGGATGCCGCCAAGCATCAGGGCGACTTCCGCAAGATTGTTGAGGGTGTGAACGATACGCTGGATGCGGTGATCGGGCCATTGAACAACATCCGCAGTGTTATTGATGTCATGGGTAACAACGATATGTCCGTTTCACTTGAAGGAGAGTATCGCGGCGATTTTCTGGTTTTCAAGGAATCATTCCAGCATGCACTGAACAATCTCAATTCGGTTCTGCATCAAGTTGTTGACAGCGTCGACCAGGTGGGGCGGGCTGCGACTGAATTGAACTCTGCATCGCAGAACATGGCCTCGACTTCCGAGGAACAATCGTCTTCGGTCGAGGAGGTGACTTCCAGCCTGGAGGAAACCGATAGCCAGGTTAAGGCCAACACCGACAATGCCAACGCGGCCAACCAATTGGTGATGGATACCTCGCAGGCGGCCAATCAGGGACAGGTGAAGATGACCGGCATGATCGGCGCGATGGACGCGATCAACCAGTCTTCTCAGGATATTGCCAAGATCATCAAGGTGATTGACGAAATCGCTTTCCAGACCAATCTGCTGGCGCTTAACGCGGCGGTGGAAGCGGCGCGCGCCGGTCAGCACGGGCGCGGTTTTGCGGTAGTGGCGCAGGAAGTGCGCAACTTGGCGGGGCGTAGCGCCAAGGCGGCGCGGGAGACTGCCGATTTGATCGAGGATTCGTCCAAGCGGGTGAGAGAAGGGGTGGGGATTGCCAATGAAACCCGCGAGGCGCTCGACCAGATTGTCGGCAATGTCACTAAAGTCAAGGATTTGGTGGCCGAGATTGCCGCGGCCAGTACCGAACAATCGAGCGGCGTGTCGCAGATTAACGTGGCGATGAATCAAGTCGCCAAGGCGGCCCAGGAAGGCAGTCAGCAAGCGGAGGAGCTGGCTTCGTCTTCCGGCGAACTGACTAATGTCGCCAACCAGATGCGTATGGAAATTAGCCGTTTCAAGCTGCGCGAGCGTCAGCATCAAGCGAGCGGCGCGGGCTTGGAAGATATATCGCCGGAGATGATCCGTCAGATCATGGCGATGATGAGGGCGGAACAGCTTGGTCAAGGTGTAGCGCCGAAAGCGGCAGCCCCGGCACGCGCCAAGTCGGCTAAAGCGGTGTTGCCTTTGGATGCCGATGAGCGGGGATTCGGCGGCTTTTAATGGTGCTGACGGGGGCATCGTTCCCACGCCAATAGCCGGAGTGCAGGCTTCGCCTGCAAGCGCAAGCAAAGCTTGCACTCCCGTTGGTCGGCGTGCGGGAACATGACCAAACCCGCGAAGCTATACGATTTTTACACTGGTTCCCAAGCTGGAGCTTGGGAACTAGCGCTTATTAAGCCGGGTAGGTCGGGTTAGCGATAGCGTAACCCGACATAAGGCGCGAATGTGTCGGGTTACGGCTAGCGCCTAACCCGACCTACGATACTTTTTATTCTCCTCCCCCCAACCCTCTCCAGCAGGAGAGGGCGCTTTTACGTGGGAACGAGACCGTTTTTTTAACTTTAAGAAATAAGGAGTCAATATGGAACACAAGGTTTTGATAGTGGATGATTCGGTGATGATGCGCACGGTAATTCGAGGTTTCGTTACCAAAATGCCGGAATTTACGGCAGTAGCGTTTGCCGAAAACGGCAAGAAAGCGCTGGAAGAACTTGATAAGCACAAGGATCTGTCGCTGATTCTACTGGACATTGAAATGCCGGAAATGGACGGCTTGGAATTTCTGCGTTACGCCAAGCTCAAGAGCAAGGCCAAGATTGTGATTTTGTCGTCGGTGGCGCTTTCCGGTTCGCCTTATGCGGCCAAGGCGCGCGAGCTGGGGGCGGATGCCATTGTTACCAAGCCTTCTGGGGCGGTGTCGCTCGATTTGGTCGATAAGCGCGGCGGTGAGCTGAGTCAGGTGATGAGGCAATTGGTGGGGTTGAGGTAAAAAGGCTAAGGGTTCAGTTAAAAATAACTTCCCGAAATCACTGTCTTCTATCGTCAAACCGTTCGTACTGGGTGTGGCCGAAGGGGCGGGACGAGCGGAAAGATTTTATTCGATCCATATCGTGGAGTTATTAATGACCGTATACAAAGGTAAGGTGTTGGTTAAGCGCCGTTACTTATATCGTGGGTATCTGTAGGGCAAGTTCATCCGTCCCTACGCATCGCGGTTTTATGCGGGTCCCTTAAAAATACACGGCGATCAAAGTAAGAATGTGCTGCGTACCCTACGGTGAATTATAAAAACAAAAAACTTGACTGTTAACGTCAAAATTGATTGAGGGTTGTGGAATGTCTGACGAGTTGGATATAAATGAAGTTTGGGGCTTGTATGCTGAAGAAGGCGGTTGCTCGCTCGATGAAGTCGAAGAATGCCTGCTGATATTACAGGACGAGCCGTTGAATACTGATGCGGTGGCTCGTCTGTTTCGTGCTATGCATACTTATAAAGGCAATGCCCGTATGTTGGGATTGTCGGTCATCGAATCGGTGGCGCATCTGGCGGAGGATATGATCGGGCTGGTGCGCGACGATGGGGTCGCGCTGGACGAGGAAATTGTCATTCTATTGTTGGAGGCGACGGATACCTTGCGCGCTATGCTCGAATCTTCGGTATCCACGCATCAGGATGCGCCTTCAACGATGGCAGGCGATCTTACGTTACGGATGAAGGAAAAATTCGCAGCCGTCCGTGACGTAATAACTGAATGGATGCAGGAGGAAGAGCACCTGAAAGCAGGAACCGTTGCCGACGACATGGATGCAGGAGGTTCGACTCCACGGATGGAGGAGGTAGAGGCCCCGCAGTCGATTGTGTTCGAGCCTCTGGACACGGCTTCTCTGGCCAACGACCCGGTCTATCGCGAGATATTTTTCGGTATGGCGCATGACGTGTTGCATGAGATGCGCTCGGTCCTGGAGGGCGATGCTAACGGAGCGTTAAATGTTGTTATCCAGGAAGCCGAGCGCTTGCGCCATGCGGCGGAGCAGATCGGCATGCTCGAATGGCTGCTGGTGTTGCAGGATTTTCTGGGGATTGTGGGGCCTGCGCGAGGTCAGGCCGAGGCGCTGCTTTCCCGTCTGCAAGCGCTTTATGAGCAGACTTTTGCTACACAGAAACCTAACCTTAGCAGTGAAGGCATTGCTTCCGACGATCCGGTGCGCCGTTTTTTCGATGCGCTGGAACAGCCTCTCGGCAAGTTATCGCAGCTGGGCAATCATTTGTCCGCAGACCAAGAACTGTCGCTGGAGGCTATTGTGGCTGCGGCGGGAGAGGTGCGGGCGCTTGCCGAAGCGCATGGTTTTGTGCGGGTGATGGATGTGCTGGACAGGGTAATCGCCGATGCCCGCACCGGAATTGAATCCCTGAACGCCCATTTCGCCCGCCTTGAATTCCTGCTTTACGAGGAGCTGGCCTCGGTGGCCGAGGTAATGCTCGAAGATCGTAGCGGATTGTCTGCCGATCCTCGCACTACGCTGCGCGCCTGGTGTGCGAATCATGTGTTCGAAACCCTGCTCGAAATGCGCAACGTCATAGAACGCATCAAACGCCGGGAGGATGTGCGTTTGCAGTGCATGCGCATGATCGAGTTGATGCGCCAGGTTTATCATGCCTGCTTGTTTTATGGCATGGAGACGGCGGCGCATTTGAGCATGTCGATAGTGGATTTGTTCGCGCGCGCGGAGATCACCGAGATGGCCCCGGATGTGGTGTTGCTGCATATCGCCAAATCGTTTATCGGCGATATTGAAATTATCCTGGATGTCGCCGAATTGGGCGAAACGCCGGATATGGCGCAGATCGAAAAGCTGTTGCAGGAAGCGTCCGAGGCTGCCTTTACCGCCAACGGCACGGTATCTTCCGCGCAGATCGAGGCGCGTCTGGGCTTGCCGAAAGCGTTCCATAAGGTACTGACGCCGGAGAACGTGCAGGTTGTCTTGTCGGGCCTGGAAAGCGGCCATCATTTCTATATTGTGCGTTCCGATCTCAATAACGACGAGGAATTGGCGGCGAACTTCCTGAATTGGATGGACTCGGGTATTGCTCAGGCTATCAGTAATGTGACGGTATTTGACGGTGACCGCACGCTATTCGATTTTTTACTGGCTAGCCCGCTGGGCGAGGCTGGTTTTAATGAGGCGCTGACTGTGTTGGACCCGAAAGGCCGGTGTCTGCATGTGGAAGCCGCATTGGCGGATCGCAAGGCGGGAGACTTTGCGAGCGGCAAAGTCGGCGGCGATCAGGCCGTGAGTTCCGCCGATGAGGACGTTATGCGCGCTATGGCGATGCAAAGTACGATGTCGGGCGATATGCTCGAATCTATCGGCGAACTGGTCACCGGACAGGCGATGGTGCATCACTTGTTGACCCGATTATTCGAGTCCGATCTGGTGCGTTTGGTCGAATCGGAAATGGCCGATGCCGGGGATAATTGGCAGGCGGCGCGCGGCGCGGTGCGTCAGACGCTGGAAAGTTGGTTGGAGAGTGTGGAAAAGCTTATTCAGCTCGAATCGCAAAATACTGCGCTGCTGAATCGCTTGCAGGATGAAGCGCTTGCCGTGCGCGTGCGCCCGGCCGCTTTGTTGCTCAAACCCTTGGCGCCGTTCATAGAGGGGCTGGCGCGGCAGCACTCCCGGCAGGTATCGCTGGTGACTATCGGCGATGAAATAGAGCTCGATTTTAGTATGCTCGATACGCTGAAGTCGGCGTTGCGTACCTTGGCGGCCTTTTGCGTGAGCCAAAGCATTGAAGCGCCGGAGCACCGTGTCGGTGCAGGCAAGGTCGGGCGAGGGACTTGCCGGGTGTTGCTGGTTAAGCACGAGGATCATGTGGCTATTACGGTAGAGGATGATGGCAACGGTATCGATGTTCAGCGGGTCATGCAACGGAGCCGCCAGTTGGGCTGGATTGAGGATCGTCCTGATGTCGCGTTGGTCTTGCGCGACGGTTACGGGGAGGTGTCGAACGGCGAGGGCGAGGGTGTCGATCTTGCGGCTATCCGCAACCAGCTGCGCCATCTTGGCGGCGACTTGCGAGTGAACAATTTGCCGGCCGGCGGTACGCGCTTTTTCTTGACCATGCCGTTGGCGATGGTAGTGTTGGAAGGCATGGCGGTGCGCGTCGGCGAGGTGCAGTATGTGGTGCCTATTGATGCCATTCAACGCATCGTGCGTTCAGGCGCAGACGAGTTGATGCAGGTATCGGCCGACCGGGGGCGCTACATGCTGCGCCTGGCGGCCGATGACGTGCTGCCGATCCAGTTCCTGAGCGGTCATGGGCAAGCGGAAGGCGGCGCGGCGTCTCGGTTGACGGCCTTGACGCCGGATGCGGACAGTCGTGATGATGAACTCAAGCATTTGTTCGTGGTGGTGGGTAAAGATGGGCAGCGTACCGCGCTCTCGGTGGATGAGCTGATCGGTCAGCAGCAGGTGTTGATTCGCCCGTTGCATGGCTATTTGTCCGGTATTCGCGGGGTGACCGGGTGTGCTTTGCTCGGTAGCGGGGATGTCGGCATGGTGCTCGATATGAGCTATGTATTGAGCCGGGAAATGGGCGTGGGTTGATGAGCATGATGGCTCCCTCTCCTGCTGGACGACTTGTATGATTAAAAAAAGCAACAAATCCAGTTTTTATTAGAATAGGAATTCTAGTGAAAAAATAGGTGAAGTAGACCGATACGACTTTGGTTTATTCAATAAAACCGTCGTGCAGCAAGGGT
>Ga0208510_100393_pt1 | contig 15646 bp, 10 predicted proteins | sample LakWasMet33_HOW6_2_FD_183875 | JGI IMG/M metagenome (GOLD analysis project Ga0208510, IMG submission 183875) | Freshwater sediment methanotrophic microbial communities from Lake Washington under simulated oxygen tension - Sediment Metagenome... | ecosystem: Environmental > Aquatic > Freshwater >...
ATAAGGCCGCAGATAAACCGATGGCCAAACCAATCAACATGTTGGTAAAAATCAGTCCCAAAATTGTCGCTAAGAATGGGATGAAGTGATACATCCCTGATTTGTACATGGCTTTGAAAATGGTGGGATTCGCCAGGCGTTCACCAACAACCAGCAAAATAGCCGCCAAGCTGGCTAAAGGGATTTGGTTGAGTAAGGTCGGGATGAATATCACTGCCAGTAGCAGGCTTAGTCCTTGAATAACCGCTGAATTTTTTGTTTTTGCGCCTGACTGAATATTGACCGAACTGCGCACGATCACTTGGGTCAAGGGCAAGCCGCCGATGAGTCCGCAACAAGTATTACCAATGCCTTGGGCAATCAATTCCCGGCTGGTGGGTGTTACGCGTTTGTAGGGATCAAGTGAGTCCACCGCTTCCACGGTCAACAATGTTTGCAAGCTGGCAACAATTGCTAAGGTTAATGCCGACAAATAAATCGCCGGATTAGTTAATTGAACAAAATCCGGCAGTTGTATTTGGCTGAATAAGTCAGCAGGGGACAGCATTTCCGGCAGATTAACCAGATGCGTCTGTTTCAGCGCAAAATCAGGATAAAACTGTTGCAGGAAATGGTTGATCAATATTCCGGCCATGACGACCAGCAATATGCCTTTAAAGAATTGTGATGCGCCCAGTTTTTTGATGAACGGACGTTCCCAGACCAGCAAGATAATGAGCGAGACTAATGAAATCAGAATAGCCCCAGGGGATACAAAATCCAGCATATTCGCTAATTCTGACAATGAGGAATAATTATCCGGCTGCATAAAGCCAAAGTCACCTTCGTAATCACGGTCATAACCCAGCGCATGGGGAATTTGTTTAAGCACCAGGATAATACCGATACCTGCGAGCATGCCGTTGACCACTGACGAAGGGAAGTAGTAGGCAATTACCCCCGCGTGTATCAGCCCCATCACAATTTGAATCAAGCCCGCCAACACCACAATCAACAAAAAACCGCTAAAGCTAAATTCCTGAATCATTGATAACGCTAATGTCGATAAACCCGCCGCAGTACCGCTGATGCCAAGGGCCGATTGGCTCAACGGCGCCACGATAATGCCGCTGATAATACCGGTGATTAATCCGGACAGTAGCGGCGCACCTGATGCCAGTGCAATGCCTAATGACAATGGAATGGAGATCAAAAATACCGCGATGCCTGCCGGAATATCGAATTTTAGATTGGCCAATAATCCCGATGGCAGCGTGTACTGGTGTGTGTTTTCAAATTCAGTCATATTTCTGCCTTATTTATTAACTCTCATGTTACGCAAACTAAAAAATGATCTTTAGTAATACTCAATAAGTTTTGGTGTCGCTATTGCGACGGATTGTTTTAATGTCGGTTCTCGCACCTACAGGCGAGATACTTTCTTTTGCTTCGCCTCGGCAACTGCTCCTGCGTTGCTCTAACTCCTGCATCCCTGCAGTCGAAAAGAAAGTATCCAAAGAAAAGGCGACCCGGATTCCGCCAATTTCCTGCGCTTCTCGCTCTTGTGCCCTGTGGGTATTTGGCGAGGGTTTTCGAAGGGCCATCCCTGGCCCTGCGAAAACGAGCGGCCTCCTTGCCGCTCCCCTTGCGGGCCTATTTCGCCAAAAGCTGCGATGCTCGGGGCGCAATAACGGGAGTAAAACGGCTCTGCGTAACATCAGTTATTAACTGGTCGCTCGTTCATTTAATATCACCAGCGGCTCGTGTTTGTGGATTCTTTCTTTACCATGCAGTTCAATCACTTCAACGGTAATGTTGTCATCAGGTGCTGCCGCGAGAAAATCCTCAAGAGTTTCCAAAATATCATGGTCGATAAACTTCGCTTTAGTTGCGTCAATAGTCACTGTACTGTTGGCTTGAATGTGCAAGATGAACTTTCTCAGCAGCGCTTTGTTTAAAAACGACACATCTTTATTCAGTGTCAGCACATAGTGCGAGCCATCCTGAACCAGGGTAATCGCCGCGTGGTAGTTGGCTTTAATCACAAAAAACAAACCGATTACCATGCCGATAGCCATACCTTTAAGTAAATCGGTCACCAAAATAGCGATTACGGTAATCGCAAATGGCAAAAACTGGCTCATGCCTTTTTTATAAAACGCTTTAAACAACGCCGGATTGGCAAGTTTATAACCGGTTTGCAACAAAATTGCAGCCAAACAGGCCAAGGGGATAGCGTTTAAATACTGAGCCAAAAACATCACACTCAACAATAAAAATATGCCGTGCGTGAAGCATGCGATTCGGGTAATACCACCGGCATTGATGTTGGCGGCGCTGCGCACGATGACCGCAGTCATCGGCAAACCGCCGATTAAACCGCTGATGATATTACCTATCCCTTGAGCTTTTAACTCGCGGTTGGTCGGTGCAATGCGTCTAAATGGATCGAGTTTATCGGTAGCTTCCAGGCTTAATAGTGTTTCCAGACTGGCGATAATCGCGATAGTCACCGCAACGGTATAAACAGCAGGATTGTTTAAGTGTTCAAGATAACTGAGGTTCGGCAAGACAAAGTTATCGAAAAAATCGGTTGGTTTTGCGGAGACAGGTAAGCTGACTAAATGTTCGCTCGTTACCGCCCAATCCGGGGCAAAGCGTTTAGCGGTTTCGTTATAGCCGACCCCCCAAAGTACAGCCACTAAAGGGCCAGGAATCAATTTGAGTATTCTTTGTTTTTTAATCCAGCCGGTGGTCCATAGCGCTAAAAGCACTAATGCCACGACACTAATAATCACCGAGCCATGCGATAAGCCGCCGAATGCTTCAAGAAACTCATGGAAACTGGATTCAGCAGTTTCTTTCATATAGCTTTCGTCGCCTTCATAACTGCTGTGGTAGCCGGTAGCATGAGGGATTTGTTTCATGATTAGAATCAAACCAATCGCGGCCAGCATGCCTTCAATCACCGCAGAAGGAAAAAATGCGCCGATAATTCCCGCCTTTAAAAAGCCCAATATCAGTTGAATAAATCCGGCTAACACACAAGCCACCAGCAAGCCTTGAAACCCACCTAGGGTTTCAATCGCATTAAAGACAATGACTGTTAAACCAGCGGCGGGCCCGGAAACTGCAAGCTGCGAACCACTCAGCCAGGAGACGATTAGCCCGCCGACCAATCCGCCGATTAATCCGGCAAATAAAGGAGCGCCAGAGGCTAAGGCAATACCAAGACATAAAGGCAAAGCGACTAAAAAAACGACAATCCCAGCCGGAACATCATTTTTTAGATGTTGAGCGTAATATTGAATATGTTTGTGAATCATTTAACAGCTCCTTCTTTTCAGTGACCAGCTCCGACCATATTGATTGGTTTTGGCTCGTGTTATGCTTTAAAAAATCTTCAGGCTTATCCTGAGTTACTTCATCCTAGCCTGTGAACCTTTCAGAAAGCTTTCACTCGATTGTTACAAGACATGAACATTTTATTAATAGAAGACGATGCCGTTCTTGCGGATGGCTTGATTCATACACTCAGCGGTTCCGGCTATGTCGTCACTATCGCGACGACCGGCTGCTATGCTCAGCAGTTACTGACTGCACAGGATTTTGATTTGATCGTACTGGATTTGGGCCTGCCTGACATGGATGGCTTGGAATTGTTGCGCAAAATTCGGCAACGCAAACTACCGTTGCCGATCATGATTTTGACTGCGCGCGACAGTGTTAACGACAGAATTACCGGCATCGAACAAGGTGCTGACGATTACATGAGCAAGCCTTTTGATCTTAAAGAACTGGAAGCGCGTATTCATGCGCTGATTCGACGCTGTTATGGCGGCTTTAATGACGCGATTGTGCTGGGGCGGTTAAATTTGGACCCACGTAACCACCGATTATCAGTCGACGGGCAACCGCTAGCACTATCGGCTCGAGAGTACGGCGTATTGGAAATTCTCTTGTTGCAGGCCGGTAAAGTAGTCAGCAAAGATCGTATCGCCCAGCGTTTGGCTGCGGATGACGATGCGTTGACCGATAATGCGGTAGAAATTTATATCCATCGGCTTCGCAAACGTCTGGAATCTTACGGCGTGTTAATTCGAACGGTGCGAGGATTGGGCTATTTATTGGAGGCAAGCGCAGATGCCTAAGCCGCGCAGCCTTAAAAGCGTCATCTTATTACGCTTGGCGATACCGCTGATTATCTTTATGACCGTAGAAACGGTGCTGTCATATTTTGTCACCTTGCATTATGTCGATAACGCTTACGATCGCTGGTTGCTTGATTCCGCCCGATCTTTAACCCAAGAAATCAAGCTGCAAGCGGGTAGGGTGGTGGTCGATCTGCCGCCTGAAGCGTTAGAAATTTTTAAATGGGACGAGTCGGACAAAACTTATTTCAAAATCATCTCCGCACAACAAGGCGTGATCGCCGGAGACAAGTTTGTGCCGGAACCGTTTGCGCCTGAAACCGATTGGTCCAAGCCGGTGTTTTTTGATGAAATGATGTATGGCGAGCCGGTTAGAGTGGTGTCGATGCTGTTGCCTGCAGAACCAGGCGCCGAACAAGTGTTTGTGCATGTTGCCGAAACGGTGAACAAACGCCGCGCGATGATGATCGACATTCTCTTGGCTGACTTGGTGCCGCAATTGATATTGGTGTTGGTTGTTGGCTTATTTTTGTTGCGCGGTATAAAACGCGGTTTGCAGCCATTGCAACTGGTAGCCAATGAAATTGCCCAACGTAGTCCACGCGACTTGCGGCCGATTCCAGAACGACACGTCTACCAAGAAGTGCAAGTCTTGACCAACACCATCAATGAGTTGTTACAGCGCTTGGCCCATGGTATTGCCAGTCAACAACGCTTTATCGCCAACGCCGCCCATCAATTGCGTACCCCTTTGGCGGGTCTAAAGTTGCAAGCCGCGCGGGCGTTGCGTGAGCAAAATGTCGAGGCCATGCAGCCGGCATTAGAGCAGATTCAAAACAGCGCTGATCGCATGGCGCACCTGACGTCGCAGCTATTGGTTTTAGCCCGCTCCGAACCTATCGAAGGCGATTATGAATTAGTGCCGGTGGATCTAGTGGAGCTGGCCCGCAGCACGTGCATGGAGTTTGTGCCCAAAGCCTTACAGCGTAATATTGAGCTTGGTTTCGAAAGTGACGAGCCGGCGCTGATTATCAAAGGCGATGCCATTTTGCTGAGAGAACTGCTGGCTAATCTGCTCGACAACGCCATTACCTACGGCCATGAACATGGCAATATTCTGATCAAGCTGGAACGAAATCCGACACCTTGCCTGATTGTAGAAGATGATGGTCCGGGTATTCCCGAGTCTGAACGCCAACGTATTTTTGAGCGTTTTTATCGCATTCCCGGCACTGCCGGAGTCGGTTGCGGTTTAGGTCTGGCGATTGTTAAAGAAATAGCCGATCTGCACAAAGCGCGTTTACAGCTCAGTCCATTTAATGAGCTGACGGGTACTCGGATTGAGCTTAAGTTTGATTAGTTGTGAAAGCTGGATTTTTGTAGGAGCGGGCTTTGCCCGCGATCAAAAGGGAAGCTCTAAAAATTATCCATTCATGCCCTTCGGCCACACTCAGGACAGGCTTCGACAAGCTCAGCACGAACGGATAAGTTATTGATTTAAATAAACCACCGTTCGCATTTATGCCCTAATGGGTACTGAGCTTGTCGAAGTGCAATTTTTAGAGGTCCTCAAAATCCTTTAATCGCGGGCTACAGAATTAACGCATTTGAGCGGAGTTGGAACGAATAATTGGCTTGCTCAGCAAATTAACCCGCACATCCATACTATTTAACACGCACCCCAGGCCAAACTGATGAAATATCGATACATCAGCGGCGTCGCGACCAAAGGCAACAATCACTCTGCCACCACGAGGCCCGCTTTGAGTGGGATCAAACGTATACCAGCGGCCACCGATATACGCTTCAAGCCAAGCATGTAAATCCATCGGTTCAAGCTGATACAAATACCCCACTACCAGCCGCGCCGGAATGCTGATACTTCGGCATAAGGTAATGGCCAATTGCGCCAAATCTCTGCAGACACCATAGCCGCGGTTGTTAATATCAATGGCTGAGAGTGGCAAATCGCTGGAACCGGGGATGTAATTAATGTTGAGTCGTACCCAGTCATTAATTTGGCTGACTTGATCGTAACCGGGCAGGGCATCGGCAACGATCTCGCGCGCTAAATCACCAAACCGATCCGATTCACAATAACGGCTGGGTAACAGATACGGCAGGATTTGGTTCGGCAGGTTCTGGATTTCGACGAAATTAGCGCCGGGTGCGGTATCAATATTGTCAGCCGTGATGACCTCAAACGCAGTATGAACAATAAATTCGCCCGGCGGTGCCACCAGGCGCTGACAGAAGTTGCCGTAACTGTCTTTGTTTTCAGTGATTGGTACGCCGGGCTCAACGATATAACTGGCTTTGGTAATGCGTTGCTGAGCGGCGCTTAATGGCCGGAGCATTAAAATTAATGCGGTGGGATCCTCGATCTGAAAATGCAGATCGCAACTGACTTGCAGTTTCATTGCGGTTTGCTGATCCGTGTTAGTGCTACCGGCTTCAAAGCCCCACCCATTGCAGCTGGTCGTAAGCATGTCTTAACCATACTTTAACGCGTTGCCGTTCCAGCAAACCTAAAGCATTCAAGTTTTCATAGTCTTTATTTTGGGCTGCCCAAAAGCTGGAGCTGTTAGCGTCAATTTTGGTCATGACTGGTGCGTGCAATCGCTTCAAGTTAATCACTCGGGCATTTAGCGCCAAGGCACGGTCTTTAACACCTGACGATTCTAAAATGGAAAATTTATCATCGCGAAGTTGGTTAAGTACCAGGATGTAGTTTAAGCGTGAGCCATATTGATCAAGTAGCTTATCAAGCAAATCTACGCAATCCTTGCCGGAGTCCATCACATTCCAGTACGTAAGAGAAATGCCCAGGTCTTCAGCCAAGTCCAGCACACCTGATTCATCCAGCCACTTTGCCAGCGGATGATGGGTTTGGGCGGCCAGATCAACCAGAATCCGATGCTCTGGGTTCTCGGCGGCTGTCTCCACAATGGCATCCAGACTTTCGTAATTATCGATGATGGTTGGCGATGCATAGTCTGAGTAAAAACGTAGCAATGAACCATGCGAACGGTCGGTATCAAAACCAATAAAGGGTATTTTATTGCCTATCATGAACTGAGCCAGCACCCGCGCCACTACAGATTTGCCTACACCGCCTTTTTCTCCGCCGATAAGATGAATCGTACTCATTGTTGCTCCTTAATTTGATGTGGGTAATGTATTTGCTTTAGAGCAAAGCAATAAGCGAACCAATTTTATATTTTTGGCTCCTCTATCAATCCTCAGCTCATGCTTCGACAAGGCTTTCCTGAGCTCAGCCGAAAGACTCGCACGAATGAATAAGTTGATGAATTAATTATAAAACCGTTCGCACTGAGCTTGTCGAAGTGCAATTTTTACGGCTTCCCGTTTAAGAATTTCAACACTTGGATGGGCTGCACAGACGGATAGAGCGTGTCATTAACATCTGCTTATTTCAAATTTATCAATACTGCAGCGGGTGTTTTTGGTGCATCAAAATGGCCAATTGTTTCAAATTGGTGCGAGCTGTTGTAACTCATGTCGCCTTGTTGACTATATTTAATGTGTAACATTATTGGCTCAACAATTGCTAAGTTAATGTAGATTTAGCCCAATATGCCTAAAGCAAGCCTAATAATTCACTCATCAACGTCGCCTTAATTGACTATGAAACCAACTCAGAACGACCCATTAGAGGCCTACTTTCAGCAAGTGCAAGACATTATTTTAAGTCGGCAGCATTGGGTGACCGGTTTATTGCCGGCCAGTACTGCGGTCACTGTGCACGGCAATTACACCGATGCCTGGGTTAGAGATAACGTTTACAGCATTCTTTCTGCGTGGGGGCTGGCGCTGGCTTATCGACGGACAGGTGACAGCAATGACCGCGCTTATCTTCTTGAACAAAGCGTCGTTAAACTGATGCGCGGTTTGTTGACTGCGATGATGCGTCAGGCAGCAAAGGTTGAAAAATTCAAGCAGTCGCAAAATCCGCTGGATGCGTTACATGCCAAATACGACACCAAAACCGGCGCGGTGGTGGTGGGTGATGACGAGTGGGGACATTTGCAGCTGGATGCCACGTCATTGTTTTTATTGATGCTGGCGCAAATGACGGCCTCTGGATTGCGCATTGTCTTTACCATCGATGAAGTCAATTTCGTGCAAAATCTGGTGCATTATGTCAGCCGCACTTACCGGACGCCGGACTATGGCATCTGGGAGCGTGGTCATAAAACCAATCACGGTATTGCTGAGTTAAACGCCAGTTCCATCGGCATGGCAAAAGCCGCACTGGAGGCATTATCGGGATTTAATTTATTTGGTAAAGAGGGCGGACAAGCATCTGTCGTGCATGTGATCAGTGACGATATTGCCCGTACGCGCATTACGCTGGAATCGCTGTTACCCAGAGAATCTATTTCTAAAGAGGCTGATGCTGCCGTGCTGAGTATCACCGGATTTCCGGCATTTGCGGTTGATAATCAGGCGATTCGAGCGAAAACAGAAGCCATTATTTGCGAGAAACTTGAAGGCCGTTATGGCTGTAAACGCTTTTTATTGGATGGACATCAAACGGCTATAGAAGATAGTCATCGTATGTATTACGACCCGCATGAGCTTAAACAGTTCACCGATATTGAATGCGAATGGCCGTTATTTTTTACCTATTTACTGCTGAATAGCTTATTTACTGGCGATCATGACGCCGCCCAAAGCTATCGCGCAAAATTGGAAAGCTTACTCGTTGAACACAATGGCCAACAGTTATTGCCGGAGTTGTATTTAGTTCCTATCGATTTAATTGCCGCAGAAAAAGCCAATCCGCACAGCCAGCAACGGGTGCCGAATGAAAATATCCCGCTGGTGTGGGCACAAAGCCTTTTTATCCTCGGTAGTCTTATTCAAGACGGCTTGCTAGAAATTGATGATATTGATCCATTAGGCCGCTACAAAGTTGTTAAACGCTCCCAAGATTGCCGGCTGCAAATTCAGTTATTGGCTCAGGACGAGGCCGTACAAAACAGCTTGATGAGCTACGAAATTCATACGCAAACATTGGCAGAGATAGCGCCTATCCAGATTAGAGAGGCCAGTGAGTTAGCTGAGGCTTACACCCATGTCGGCCGAAACGATCTTATCGGTTTAACAGGGCGACCAATGCGCCAGTTAAGAACGTTGGCAACATCCAAAATGTACGTGCTGGCCGGTGAGCGGCTGCTGTTTTTACCCCAGTGCCTCAATCAAAAAGGCTTTTATCTGGCGATGGATAACCGCTTGTTGATTCAGCGTCTACGCTTGGAATTTGCCTATATCTACAGGCATTGGGATAGACCGGGTAATCCGTTAGTTGTGATAACCATCAAGCACAACATGCTGGCTAACCAGCGTGAAATACTCATTGAATTTATCAAAGAACTACAGCAAGGCGCGACGCAAGGGATTAGCTTACAACTCGGGACACTGTTAGATTTTACGGAATCGGCAAGCCACGAAAAAATTAATTACCTGCATGATTTTCAATTTTCCAAAGCGTCTTGGCAGGAGTCTGAGCGACCCTTTTTTAATGTCTTGCCAAGTACCACCGCGATACCTAAGCCAATCGACACCTATCGAATTACAAAATGGGAAATCGGTAGCGATGACGATCTCATCAAACAACTAAAAAGCAACGCCAATCTCTACGCACAACTGGAAGTATTAAGCTTGTTAAGCCTTCGTCATGGCCTGGATTACGACACCGGCTTAGCGAAAGACGGCACTGCCTGTTGTGTGCGTGGTTTACTGGAAGAAGTCTATGAGCGGGCTGGTGATCAGCATATTTGGTTTGTTGTTAGACGTTGTGCCGGTTTACTGGGGAAATATGACATCAATCTGGAACAGGCCGCTACCGAGATTTTGGTTCGGCAGCACGCACTAACCTTAGGCCGTGCCTACAGTGGTAGAGCAACGTTAACGCGGCCTGCCGATTCCTCGGAAATTTTGCAAATCATCCGCACCTATAACAATAACGATGCTAGCGAACACATCATTGTTCAAGAATTGGTGCTGTATTTGGGCATGCTAATCAAGTCTAATCCTGAGCTGTTTGCCGATATGCATACCGTGCGCGTCGGTCATATCCTGCAATTGCTTACCGTCAGACAACAACGCGAATCCGCTTGCAGTACCTTGGACCAAGCGTTTAACGAAATTCTTTCCTTACCGCCGTATCAATTATCCATAAAAGTAAAAGAAACCTTGGAAGACTACAGCAATACCGAAAATCAATTAGATTTGGCGGAAATGCTGCATATTGAAGGCCCTCTAAATGAAGCCAGTTGTCGAGAATTAACCAGCGCGCGCTTCTCAACAAGCATGGACCCCAAAGACCAGACAGATATAAATGATTGGTATGGCTGGCGCGAACAGCAAGGCAGCGTCGGCAGGGAAAATGATGCGTTTTATGCCAGTGTTTGGGGCATTTTGCACCATTGCACAGGCTTAACGATAGGCGACAAACTCAACAGTAAAAATCGCTTGGACAGTGAGACCACCTTGTCGCAGTCGACAGCAGGTGAGCAAAGTTTTAAATTGCACGTCAACCATTTGCTTAACAAAATTCAAGCGCCGGTGTATCGGCAGTTAACTGTTGAGGCTTTAAAAGCCATGGCATCTATTTTTCGTGAAACTCCGTCGCTACATATTGATGATAATTTAGTCGTCGACATCATTATTGGTCATGCCGTGAGAATTAGTTGGTTACAATCGCACCCTGAACATGAAGAAAACTATGAAGAGAGTGCATCGCTAGCTTGGCAGGCTTTTTACCGACTACCGCCGCACCAAGTTGCCAACGGCATCTTCGATGCTTTAAACCATTTATTAAATAACTGACGAGGGGTGGATCGTGATATTAGCTGGCGATATAGGCGGAACCAAAACGGTATTAACGCTGTTGACTAACGATGCCAACGGCTCACAAACGTGCATAAAAGAAGAAACCTACCCAAGCCAAAAATTTCCAGAATTTGACGACATTCTGACGGCTTTTTTACCTGCTGATGCAGCTATTAGTTCTGCGTGTTTTGGTATTGCCGGTCCCGTGGTTAACCAACGCTGCCAAACTACCAATTTGCCGTGGTTGTTGGACGGGGAAGCGCTGAAATTAAAATTGGGCACGAGCAAAGTGAAACTGCTCAATGATCTGGAAGCCATGGCACTAGGCATGTTGCATTTACCGGCACAAGAGCTGATAGAGTTAAATCCAAATGCACAAAGTCAACCAGGCAATATCGCAGTGATTGCCGCTGGAACAGGCTTAGGCGAAGCTATTCTGTATTGGGATGGTAATAAACATCATCCTATCGCAACCGAAGGCGGCCACAGTGATTTTGCCGCGCAAACTGTCCAGCAAGATCAGTTGTTAGAGTATCTTAGAAAAACTTACCCAGATCATGTCAGTTACGAACGCATCTTATCGGGCATTGGTTTTAGTCATTTGTACGATTTCCTCTGCGACCATGGTTTTGCCCCGCATTGTCTTGAGGTGCCGGAGCTAAATAGCGAGATTGATAGAAATGCCGTTATTTCTCAACTGGGCCTGGTGGGTGAAGATGCGTTGTGTGCGGAAGTAGTCAGGCTGTTTGTAGAACTTTACGGCGCAGAAACAGGTAACTTGGCATTAAAGTCACTGGCGACAGGCGGAGTTTTTATAGGTGGCGGCATTGCGCCAAAAATTTTACCCGCCATACAAAAAGGTGGCTTTATCGAAGCGTTTAAAGCCAAAGGCCGCTTTTTGCCATTGCTCGATAAAATCTCAGTGAAAGTGTCATTAAACCCCCGCACGCCGTTGATTGGCGCGATTAACTATTTTGTGGGTTAGTCACAAGCGTCAACCTTACGATCTTTCAATATGAACATACATGATCAATTGGGAGCACTATCCCAACACGGTCTTGAGGAATATCAGATTTACTCTGCTGCGACATTACTTCAATTTTTTCGGCGATTTGTGACTTATCAACTCCTTTGTTCCACGGTTCCTTAGTGGGTTTGCAGGGTTCTATTTTCAAATAGTCACTATTTGGATGGAGATTGGAAACTGAATCGACACACAAATACGCTTAAAGTATGATAATGTCATACTTATTTCCATGCCCTGAAATGAGAGACCTTCTATGACCATGCAACGCAAAACAATTACCATCACTGACCAGATGGAGAGCTGGGTGAAAGCACAAGTTGATTCAGGACAATACGGAAATGACAGTGAATATTTCCGCGATTTAATTCGCCGTGACCAAGAAAGACGAGTTGCTGCAACTCAATTACGGTCAATGCTTGATGAAGCTGAAGCCAGCGGAACAAATAACCGGACTGCAGAAGAAATATGGGCAGAAGCAGAAAAGCGGTCTGCGCCAACTAATGGCTAGTTATCATTTATCTAACCTGGCTGATGAGGATCTTGGCAATATTGCTACTTATTGAATTCAACGTTTTGGCATCAATCAGGCAAGGCTGTATAGAGATGGATTATTCAAAACATTTGAAATGATTTCGGATTTTCCCTTGATTGGTAGCGACCAAAGCCAAATCAAGATAAATGTTCGCAGGCAAGTGTATGGATCCCACGCCATTTACTATCGTGTGGATGATAACGGGATATTTATTTTACGGATATTGGGGCCAGGTGAAGACCCGATACGACATTTACAATGAAAATTGATAACACTAATGTTACTGCCGTCATAGTCTCTCACGTGGCGGGACGAATACTGCCTTTAGCCGCAAGCTCATGATGGAAATCGGTGCCGGGGCAGGATGTCGAATTGTTTAACTGAATCGATATTCAGTTCGCAGGCGTATTCAAAACATAGCCTAGAAGTTTCCCTGATTTAGCTTGATTTAAACTTTAAAAATGCCCCGAAATCGGGGCACTTCATTTCAAATCATTAAAACGATTATTGTTGTAATGCGCAGCCTTTAGAATTAACCCCAGCGCCTAACACAGTGTTGGGGCATGTATCTTGTGAGTCTGCGATTCCATCCTGATCGGCATCAGGAAAGTCTAAGCTTTGCGAAAAAATCACCGTACTGCCTAGTGCTGGTAGCGTAATGGGCCACTGCACTCTCGTACCATCTATAAAGCTTATATAGTTGCTACATAGCAATTCATCCGAACTTGGGCAGTTGAATGATTTTGGTGTAAATGATGGGTTGGTAATAATTTTCGCAGATTTTGTTACTGGCGTTTGTCCTAAAGGAACCAATTCCAGATTAGCTATCGTAAGCGACTGATTGGCTTTTATCCCGGTAAAGTCGATTCGAGCACCGGAAACACCAGGAACACTTCCATTAGTAAGAGCATTATTGGTGGCTTTAAAAACTACCGAATAGCGCTTCCAACCATTTGTACCTTGTGTGCCTGTTAGTGGACTTGGCATTACACCACCCCAGTAAGTAGGTCCTGCTTGCATGACTAGTGCATTAATAACCTGCGAAGTATCAGAAGCCAATGCATCAAAACTTAAAAAGTAGTATGAATCTTTGCTGATATTAAATGTTGGGGTTGAGAGATTACCAGCAACGGTACTCGCATTTACCTTGACACATGCCACGGAAAATTGTTCCGGGTTGCAAGTAGTTAATGCCCATGAGGGGCCGGTTCCATTAGAACCATACCTAGACCATCCTGTCATCCCATTTTGGAAATTGGCATTAGGAACTATATTGGACTTAAGCAAGCCGGATGCATAATTGCTGATAGGGGCAACGGCCTTACCGTTGGATTCAAGATTTCGCGAAATGCCGTTATAAGTTAATGCCTGCCATTGTGGCAGTGTGTAGTATTTTGTCGAAGATGCGTAAATATCAGTAGCAACATTTGGGGCATTATAAGTCGAGAAAATGTTGTTATCGAAAAAGCCAAAATCATCAAGGCTGGAAACTGTTGAGCTTAATCTTAGTTGACCACTTGTAGCGGTTGGAAAAATTTTATTTCCGGTAATCACCAAATCGTGAATGTCTCCGGTAGTTGTTTTGGCTTTAGAAGTTTCCTGTATCCAAATTTCGGTACTTCTTGCACCAAACAAAAGATTGTTCCGTATTTTTTGGTTAAAAGAATCATGCAAATGTATTCCATAATGTGCATTAGTAACCGTATTATCTTCAATTATATTTCCATTGGCCCCGTTATCTGTGTAAATACCAACTGTATGATTAGCAAATGGTGGTGAAGGCAGGCCATCTATATTGCCGACCAGTCCATTAACAAGATTGCCAGTGATTTTGGCACCTGTGGATGTGTAATCGACATAGATACCACCGCAATCACTAAGAACTAGGCAGCCGTTTGTTAAATAGTTATTCTTAATCGTCGAGTTTGTTAATGCATTAATTCCAAGATAAGCAAAATTACTAATGTTGTTTTGAAAAACAGTGGCATTATTTCGTACTACTACTGCACCTGTAGTTTTATCAGGAATACTTACGATTTTTCCATTAGCGTCAAGAACCACACCAATTTGATCAAAAGTGTTATTACTGACATTAACATAGTCAGAATCCGGAGCAAAAACCCCTACCTGACCAATAAAAGTAAATTTACTATTTTGCAATGTCATAGCATTAACTGATTGCCCTAATATTCCAATGGTTTGGGCGTTTTTGATGTCCAAATTACTTAGTAAAATATTTTCACCATAACTAACATCAATACCAATATCTACACCATCGAAATTAATGCCATCCAGTTGAATATGTTTTTTACCTTTTAGATTTGCGCCGGTAAGGCTTTTTACAAATTTAATATTGTTATCCGGTATTGTATTGCCTGGATTGTAATATAAAGTCTGCGCAGTCGAGTCAAAATACCACTCCTTGGGTGAATCTAGCATCCAGAGTTCATTGCTAAAGTAATACCCCAGCCCGGTCCATTTAAGCCCGTAATTTGTGACTGGTGTTATTTGAACTTGATTGCCTGTAACTCCAGAAACCTTGACGTGAGACAAATCCCATGAGTGGTCACGAATCGTAACTTTGGTTCCTGGGCCAATGGATGCTCCATCGGGTAAGAAAAAATCAGTGCCTGTAACAAAATAGTTGCTGCCTTTCTTGCCATTAGCATCAGTCACTGTTGGCGATGTAGCGGCAGTTTTAAAATACATGGAATCTGGAGCTGCAATGTCAAACCCTCTATTAGGGTGGTGAGCAATAGATTGAGGCACATCATCATCTAATAGTTGAGAAACAGCCCCAGACTCTTCTGATTGGCTGAGGACAATTTTTTGCAACTGTACCTTACTATTCAGTGGGATTTCGAAATCCAGTCTGGCATTGGGCACTGAGTCTGTCGCTGTAAAGGTAAAAGTAGAGTCTTTCCATGTAGAATCCAGGTTATTTGCTTCTGCAACTAGGCCAAGTGTCTTATATGAGCCACTATTTTGGCTTACTATTGCTTTTACGGGCCTATTTGATAATTTTAAACTGACTTTTTGGACCTGAATCGTACTATTTGTTGGTATTTCAAAGTTTAGTCGAGCAGCGTTTTCTGT
>Ga0208510_100394_pt1 | contig 15589 bp, 8 predicted proteins | sample LakWasMet33_HOW6_2_FD_183875 | JGI IMG/M metagenome (GOLD analysis project Ga0208510, IMG submission 183875) | Freshwater sediment methanotrophic microbial communities from Lake Washington under simulated oxygen tension - Sediment Metagenome... | ecosystem: Environmental > Aquatic > Freshwater >...
TCTGCCTTATGCAGAAACAGTGTGCTTTAGCCATAACGGCGCAGTTTTAAACCGGCTACCCGATACGGACTTTTTCGAATATAACGCCGAACATGAACAATTGCCAGAACATTATCAATTGTCCTGGGTAGACAAGAGCGGTTACAGCCACGAACACCATGACCCGTACGATTTCGGCACGCAACTGCCTGAGTTCGATCTGCACTTATTCGGCGAAGGCAAACACTGGCATATTTACCAAAAACTGGGCGGCCATCTGCATAACGCCGATGGTATCGACGGGGTTTTATTTACGGTCTGGGCGCCCAATGCCGGACGGGTCAGCGTAGTGGGCGATTTTAACCGCTGGGACGGACGCTGCAACCCAATGCGCAGCTTGGGCGGCAGCGGCATCTGGGAACTGTTTATGCCGGGCCTGGAAGTCGGCTGTTACTATAAATTCGAGATATTAAACCGCAACACCAACGAGGTTCTGTTAAAAACCGACCCCTACGGCCAGCAGTTTGAATTCCGCCCCAACACCTCGTCCATTGTCATCGATGAACACAGCTATGACTGGCAGGATCAACAATGGATGAATGACCGCGCCCGTCACAATTGGCTGCACGAACCCATGTCTATCTACGAGGTTCACCTGGGTTCCTGGCGTCGCGATCATCTGGGCAATTTCCTCAACTATCGTGAACTGGCCGTGCAGCTGGTCGATTATGTCAAAGAAATGGGCTTCACCCATGTCGAGTTATTGCCGGTAACCGAGCATCCGCTGGATGCCTCCTGGGGTTATCAAACCACCGGTTATTTTGCGCCAACCAGCCGTCACGGCTCACCGGACGATTTTCGCTATTTTATCGACACCTGCCATCAAAACGGCATCGGCGTAATCCTGGACTGGGTGCCCGCGCATTTCCCCAAAGACAACTTTGCCCTGGCCCGCTTCGACGGCAGCGCGCTTTATGAGCACGAAGACCCGCGCAAAGGCGAACACCGTGATTGGGGCACCTTAATTTATAACTACGGTCGCAATGAAGTTAAAAACTTTTTGCTGTCCAGCGCCATTTTCTGGCTGGAAGAGTTTCACCTTGACGGCTTGCGTGTCGATGCCGTGGCTTCGATGCTGTATCTGGATTATTCCCGTAACGATAACGACTGGATTCCCAATATGTACGGCGGCAACGAGAATCTGGAAGCCATCGACTTTCTGAGAGAACTCAATTCCGTCACTCATCAACAGCATCCCGGCACCGTGATGATGGCCGAAGAATCGACATCATGGCCTCAAGTGACCCGTCCGACCTGGACCGGCGGACTGGGCTTTTCGATGAAATGGAATATGGGCTGGATGCATGACACCCTGGCTTACATGAGCCAGGAGCCGATCCACCGCAAATATCATCATGACCAGCTCACCTTCGGCATGCTCTACGCCTTTACCGAAAACTTCTGCCTGCCCTTCTCCCATGATGAAGTAGTGCATGGCAAAGGCTCGCTGGTCAGCAAAATGCCGGGCGATGAATGGCAACGCTTCGCCAATCTTCGGCTGCTTTACACCTTGATGTACACCTATCCAGGCAAAAAGTTGCTGTTTATGGGCTGCGAATTCGGCCAAGGCACCGAATGGAACTTCAACAAAGCCTTGGACTGGTACGTACTGGACTATCCGCATCACCAGGGCGTGCAAGCGTTGATAAAAGATCTGAATAACCTTTATAAAAAACACCCGGCTTTATATCAGCATGATTTCGATCATCAGGGTTTTGACTGGATCGATTGCCATGATGTGCAACAATCCATCATCAGTTATCGACGTAAAACCGAACATGAAGATTTGATTGTGGTGCTCAACTTTACCCCGGTAGCTCGTGAGCAATACCGGATCGGCGTACCTGTGGCAGGCACCTATACTGAAATATTCAATTCCGATTCCGGTTATTACGACGGCAGTAATATCGGCAACGGCGCGGCATTGTCGGAACCGACGGCATGGATGAATCAGCCGCATTCGATCAGTCTGACCTTGCCGCCTTTGGGGGCCGTGATCTTGAAATTATAGTCCTTCAAAGTTTGCTTAAAGAATTATCACCACGAAGGCACGAAGGACACGAAGTTTTTTGTTTCTTCATGTCCTTCGTGCCTTCGTGGTGAATAAAAAAGATTTTTAAAGCCTATTTGCCAGTATTTAGCAAAAAAACAACACCATGAAAAAAATACTTTTTGTCACCAGCGAAGCCCATCCTTTAATTAAAACCGGCGGCTTGGCTGATGTTTCCGGTAGTTTGCCCAAGGCGTTATCGGAGCTGGGTGAAGATGTACGCATCATCATGCCCAATTATCAGGCTATCAAAACGACTGAAGAAGTCCGCTACCTCAGCACAGTCTATGTCAATAATTATGCCGTGAACATTCTGGAAACCCGGCTGCCGGGCACCGGCGTAATCGTATGGCTGGTCGATTGCCCGGAATTCTTTAATTTTCCCGGCAACCCCTATGTTGACGAACACGGCAAGCCCTGGGCGAACAGCGCAGAACGTTTCGCGCTGTTTTGCCGGGTCACGGTAGAAGTGGCGATGAACCGGAGCTGGTTGGACTGGAAACCCGACATCGTCCACTGCAACGATTGGCAAAGCGGGTTGGTCCCGGCGCTGCTGTCCTTGGAATACAGCCGTCCGGCTATCGTTTTCACCATCCATAACATGGCTTATCAAGGCATATTTCCAAGCACGACTTATCTTTCTTTAAACTTGCCCGGCCAACTCTGGAATCCGGGCGGCATCGAGTTTCATGACATGCTGTCTTTCCTTAAAGGCGGCCTGATCTATTCCGATCGCATCACCACGGTAAGCCCGACCTATGCCAAGGAAATCCAGACAACCGAGTTCGGCTATGGCCTGGAAGGCCTGTTAAGTCACCGAAAAGACTTCCTGAGCGGCATTATCAACGGCATCGATACCGACCACTGGAATCCGGAAACCGACGCCAACATCAGCCAAACCTATAATCGCTTTACGATATACAAAAAACTGCTTAATAAAACCGCACTACAAGAACAATTATCCCTGCCCGTTGACAAAAGCATTCCGGTATTCGGCCTTATCAGTCGTTTGGTAGAACAAAAAGGCATAGACCTGATCTTGGATTGTCTGCCCGAGATGCTGACCCACCCGCTGCAATTTGTGTTGCTCGGCAGCGGTAACAAAGGTTTTGAACAGCGCCTGCATAATTTTGCCGAAAGCCATCCCGACAAAATATCGATCACTATCGGTTATGACGAAACCCTGGCACATATGATTGAAGCGGGCGCGGATATATTCCTGATGCCCTCGCGCTTTGAACCCTGCGGTTTAAACCAGATCTACAGCCAACGCTACGGCACCATCCCCATCGTCAGAAAAACCGGCGGCCTGGCCGATACCGTCGTCGACACCCTCCCTGACTCGCTAAGCAACAATACCGCAACGGGTCTTGTTTTCAACGAAGCCAGTCCCGGCACCTTAATGGAAGCCATTAAACGCGCGCTTATCTTGTACAGCCACCCTAAAACCTGGAAACAGCTGCAAACCAATGGCATGCAAAAAGACTACTCATGGAGCAAAAGCGCCAAACAATACATGACCTTATATAGTCATCTATAACGGCAACCACGCACGCCATGACCTATCAACATAGGGACGCGCATGAAATAACATGAGCAAGTTGCCAATAGCCGGAGTGCAAGCTTTGCTTGCCCTTTGCAGGCGAAGCCTGCACTCCGGCCGCCAACTTACGGCACGGCGAGTCGTTCACATTATTTCATGCCCAGTCTTTAAACATAATCCCACAAAAAAACAAGGCCGACGCCCACGAACTGGGTTTGTCCCGTTAAGCCACGCCAACCTGATCGCCCCCCGCAAGATCAGCAAACATATTCAATGACATTTAAATCGACCCGCAACAGCTTCATTATCGCCAGTAGCGTTGTTGGCTTGCTACACCTGTTTTTTGGCATCAGCCTAGGCTGGCTGGCATTGCCGAGTGCCGCTTTTCTGCTACTAATCGTTCATGGTTCGGCAATCATTCGATCCAATTTTCACGCCCAAATCTATTGCCATGCGAATATTTCGGAAAAAGAAATCGCCCTGTCGTTCGACGATGGACCCAACCGGGAATATACCCCGCAGGTGCTGTCAACATTAGCTCAGTACAGTGCCCCGGCAACCTTTTTTGTCATCGGAAAAAACATCCGGGGCAATGAAAGCGTTTTGAAGCAAATCGATGCCGAAGGACACAGCATTGGCAACCACAGCTACACGCATTCTTTTTATGTCGATTTTAAAAGTCTGCAAGGCTTCAAGAATGAACTGAACCAGACCGCAGAGTGCGTCTTCAACGTCATAGGCAAACGCATGAAATTATTCCGGCCGCCCTATGGAGTGACCACGCCCAATCTTGTAAAAGCCGCAAATAGTCTGAATTACGGCATCATCGGCTGGACCATCCGCTCGCTCGATACAACCTCCGACAGCGCCCAAATCATAGCCCGGCGCGTACAGACGCAACTAAAACCGGGTGCTATTGTTTTGTTTCATGACAGCTCGGATAAGACTATCCAGGTCTTAAAACAAACGCTTAATTTCGCCAAAGAAAACGGCTATAAAATTGTCAGTGTAGAGCGGCTTTTGAAGATTAAAGCTTATGAATAACTGATATTACGCATTGTCCACGAAAAGCACGAAAGGCACGAAAAAAACATCCGCTGTAGGTTTCTCGCTGACGGCGTCATACCCGGCATTCATTCACAGACTCCCAAGACAAGCTCCTTACGTCATACACCCAGGTCAGTGGGATGCCGTCGTTCTGGCAGGGACAGATATTTGCTCCTGCAATATCTGCATTCCCCACATTCCGGTGGGTTATGCCGGAACCCAGGCACAGGGAGGTGAAACTTCGTGTTACACAAGTATTTACGGGATGCGTCGTCATTCCGATAGTCTCTGGCCTGGCGTTGGGCAAGAAGCAGGTCTGCCTGGCAACGTTCTGATGTGTTTTAACTATTTTCGTGTTTTTCGTGGACTACGCTTTTTATTATGAGCATGCGTAACATCAGTGAATAATTTCAATAATACACCCTGAACGAGCGCTGTATCTGCTCAAACTCATACAGATAAGGCTTTGCCACTTCGTAGTTGGCGGCCACGACCAGCAGGTCATGGGAAAAAACCGAGGTATTGTACCAATTGAAACTGCCTTCAATGACGATGTAGTCGTCGATAATGCAATACTTGGAATGAATCGGCGAATACGGCACCGGATGATCGTCCTGCCCGTAAACCAGGCCTATCGCAATACCGGCATGCTTTAAGCGATCGACTGTCGGCAGCAACGGACGCGCCAGCTCTTCCGTCATCGGTCGTTCCACGCCGATACGCCCTTGTCTGGCCAGATGCCCGTTAAGCAGGATATGCACGTTGACGCCGCGGTTCTTGGCGTTTATCAGCGCATTAACCACGCTGTCATGATGATCGCCCAGCAACTCGCCGATCAGGAATAGCGACACTTTAATCGAATATCGGGCGCGGTTGATTTCGGCCAATATCGCGTGATGGGGACGATAAGGCTTGCCGTTCAACATAACGTGCCGACCGAAGGTGTACAGCAGGTTGAAATGGCTCAACGGATCGATGCCGTATTTTTGATTAACGCCGCCGCGCTGGCTTTGGAAGATATTATCCAGCAGCCGGCAAATGCCTTTGGAATGAAAAGTCATCCCCGATTCCCAATTGGCCCACCAGCGGTCGAAGGTGATATTGAATGAACCCAGTATGCTGTCCTCGTCATTAAAAATGATGAACTTGGTATGCATGTCCGGCTCCACTTCGATCAGATGATGCTTGGGACTGCAAAACACGCCGATCAATTCAATCCGCGAACGCTTTAAACGCGCATAGTTTTGGCTGTTGGTCAGGGTCATTTTTCGCCAGTCCACGATACATTGCACCAAAACGCCCTGATCGCTGGCGCTTAGCAAATGGGTCGTAAAATCATGATCGTCAATGCAATCCACGCTGACTTTTATCGTACATAAGCGCTCGGGATTGTCGTGCTTGCAGCGGATCACCTTGTCGATAAGATCGTGAATATATCGCTTGGGATGATAAGGATGATGCTGCTGTCCTTTGGTAAATTTTGGCACCAGCTGCAAGGCTTCGAAATGATGATTGTACCAATCGACATCGCTCTGCAACTCACCGGCATTCAGCTCATAAGTTCGATAGCGGCTGGGCGTCGACCAATCGCCGGTAATTCTTCGGTACTGCGGTTGGTCGCCCTGAAGTTGCTGCCAGTCCATGAAGATATATTCGTTATGGGAAGCAATGGAGCGTTCATCCAGATGCACAATAAAGGCGAACTTAACGCAATTGATCCGACCGAAGTTGCTGGAAAACGGATGTATGTAAAAATCCCGCGTACAGCGTTTGTGGCGATCCCATTGAATATCATAGGCGTCGGTATCGACTATATAGGTTTCACAGACCGCATCGCGGTAGACTTTTAAAATAACTTTTATATTAGCCTGAACGCCGTAAAACACATCAAAATCTATTTTTCCCCAGCGGATATAGAACTTGTCATTGAAATCGTTCACTCTTTGAAAAGAACCGCCCAGGTTTCCATGAGTCGGCGAGGCATAATGTTCAGCTATCTGCATAGGTTTATCTCCATGATAAAGACCGTGGATGTGTTAAGTATGGGTTGGTATCGTTCTCACGCGGCGAATCACTGCCATTAAGTTAAGGATTTTTCCGTTCGCCCTGAGCCTGACGAAGGGTGAATGGAAAAATCCCCCAGAGCGGGACGGGGGGTGCAAACCCCGTCCCGCCACAGTCTTCCGTTATACGGGACGCGGCGCGTGGGAACGAGGATGTCTCGCAGACACTTGCGTATAACGATGAGCACGCTACGTGAAAACGAGGCAATCGGTTACTCGCGTGCAGGCTTCGCCTACTTTAGCAGGCGAAGCCTGCACTCCTGCCTTTTGCCTTTTGCCTTTTGCCTTTTGCCTTTTGCCTTTTGCCTTGTATCTTTTACCTTAATTCCTTAGGCTCAAAAGTCATAAAATAACCGCAATGATCGGAAACCCGTCCATAATCCTGCTCGGTAAACAAAACCCTCGCAGAACTAACCTGTAGCTCGCCGGTTTTATTCAAAAAAATATAATCGATACGATAATCGTCGCTCAAATAATTTTGCCAGTACGGATCGTTGACCCTGAATATTTTTTCAAACAAGCCCTGCGAATTGGCCGCTAAATACTGGTCTTCATATTGGTGTCCATCGACCACCAGATGATAGCCCGTTGATCCTGCCGCAATATTAAAATCGCCGCACAATAAAGTGGCGTTGACATGCGCCGACTGCTTAACCTCGGCCCACTCGCACAAGCGTTGGAATTGCCCGGCAAAGCCGTCTTCCCACCAGCTTAAATGCGCCGAAAAAACATTCACCCGCCCCATATAAGGCACTTTGATTTGAGCCATGACCACTTTTCGGGAATGAATACTGTGGACATCATGGCTGTCCGACACATACTTGGCGTCCTGTTTGAGCAGCGGATATTTGCTTAAAATAGCAACGCCTTCGCGATACTTGTCGAAACCCAGATGCGACCAGTCGGTGTGGATATGATAAGGCGTAGCGAGGCGGTCGTTAATGATTTTGGCGGAATTCGACGGCCAGTCCCCTGCCCCGTCATTCCAAAGTTCCGCTACTTCCTGAAGACAAACGACATCGACATTCAGATCGCTAATCGCCTTGGCGATTTGGGAAAATTTATAATCCTGATTATCTTCCTGATAGCAATGCAGGTTAAGAATCAAGACCTTTAGCGGCTCGCGGCTAAGCGAGTAATTTTTGCCGTTGTTATTGTCCCAAAACACTTGGCCGTTGCGTTCGACACAGATACTGTATTGCAAGCGGAACGCCTGCCCGATCCTAAGCCAGCCTTTCCAGATTGCAACGCCGTACTGATTGGGGTTTCTGGCATTGCTGAGCGCCACTTTGTCCCAGTAGTTTCTTTTGAAATGACAAGCGGTTTTATGCGCGTGCCGCCAGTTATCGGTCGTCCAGTGTACCGTCACTTTGTCGGCATCGTTGAAGCGGTCCACCGCTACCGTGATCGGAACGTTTTTTTGCCCGTCGTCCAGCTTGTTTGCAAAATCGATATTTAAAACCGGGACATCGTAAGCCATCTTGATGCCTGAATCGGCCTGACTGGAATAGTTTAAGCCTTGATTGTTGTCCCAGTACTCGGCATTAGCAGTCTGGTAGCACAATCCGAAGCGGATATTGCCGGGCAGCGATTTATCCGGAGTAAGCTGAAAATGTATCCGGGCCTGCCAATACTCCTTATTCTGTTCCAAGCTGCTGTGATAGCTTGCAGGCAGGGTTTTCCATACGCCGTCTTCGCCCGACCAAACCACATCAATCCGTTTATCGTAACTGATGCTGTCCACCTGCATAAAAAAACTCAGAGTCTGCTGAGCGCCCGCTTTTTTTCGGGTAATCACATTTTCAACATACAGCAGTTGGATTTTGTTCATCCGTTGTCTCCGGTGATTGCTGGCCTAATATACAGGGGAATAAAAGATAGAGAATCAGGGTGCGTACGCTACACGCCAGATTTAAGGCGCCCCTCTCCTACCGTTAAAGGATTGTAATCCCGGAAATCGATGTCCGGGAAAATGTTATCCATGATCTCCAACGCAGTCAGGTAACGCTCATTGATCCTGTTCTTGCGAATACTGTCGTGCAAATAGTTAAATCGGGCCAGATGATCGGTGACGCGCTTGTTCGCATAATCGATAGTGGTCCCCGATTTCAGGATAAACGGCCAATCGGAAGCCTGCGCAAGCAAAACCGACCGGGCCGCCTGATTCAAAGCCCGCGTCTGCAAAGGCGTAAGCGCTAATCCCCGCACATCGCGCGCCAGTTTTTCCATTTCCTGTTCGGCCTTGTGGAGCAAGGGGTAAATCCAGTCATTTGCTTCATTTATCCAATAACCGGAATAGCCTTGATCGCCCCAGGTTGATGCGGCAGGCGTAGCGACCTGCACCGACGGCTGCTGTTTTAAATAATCGCTGCAATGGGTCAGCTGAACGCCACGGCTGTTTTCGCTCGCCAACCTCAGTACGCATTCCAGCCAGCAAGTTCCTTCAAACCACCAATGACCGAACAGTTCGGCATCGTAAGGCGCTATTATGATCGGCGGCCCGTCCACGATAGCGCCAAGCCGATCAACTTGCTGCTGCCGTTTATCGATGAAATCCTGGGCATGCTCATAGGCCTTTGCCAATGCCTGCCTCGGATTATAAATTTCCTTGGCCATGTTGTCGCCGGTCACGCGATGATACTTTATCCCGGTATTGATACGGGTTTTCCCATCGAGAATATAGGGCGCTATATAATCCGCATCGAGCTCGAAACCGATGTCGCTATAGTATTCGCGGTAGTCGAAATCCCCCGGATAGCCTTCCTTGGCACTCCAGACCTGCTGCGACGATTCGGGATCGCGCGCAAACGCCGCAACGCCGTTGCCGCAAGCTATCGGCGCATAAACGCCATTCCGAGGTTGCTGACTTGCGTCGGTAACGCCGTGGGTATCGACAAAGAAATACTCAATCCCGGCATCCGCCAACACGGTTTCCAGACCGGGATAATAGCCGCATTCAGGCAGCCAAAACCCGCTCGGGGCATAGCCGAAATTGGCTTTAAACGTAGCAATGCCGGTATTGACCTGATTGCGGACTGCGGTTTCGCTGACATTGAGCAGCGGCAGAAAACCGTGGGTCGCGGCGGTCGTTATCAATTCAAGCTTACCGGTGGCCTGGTGCTTTTTAAAAGCCGCCAATAAATCGCCTTGATACTGCTCTTGGTAAGTGTTCAACGCGTTCAGAAAAAAACGACGATAGAGCCGGGCTAATTTTTGATATTCCGGCTGCTTGCGGGTTCTGATGATTTCCTTTTCGGCCAGTTCCAGCCGGCTATGCAGATATTTCAGGTAACGCGTTTGCAGTAACTCGTCGCGCAGCATGGTCATCAGCGTCGGCGACAAGGACAGCGTCAGCCGGTAATCGACGTTGTCTGAGTGCAAGCGGTCAAGCACGCCGATCAACGGCAGATAGCATTCGGTCATGGCTTCGAACAGCCAGTTCTCCTCAAAAAAACTGTCATGCTCAGGATGTCGCACATAAGGAAGATGTGCGTGGAGAATAATACTCAGGAATCCTTGCTTGTTATTAGAACGGGGTAAGCTTTTTGTCATCACGCTTATTTGCTGATTCCTTGACCTGAGGCGTTTTTGCCCAGGCAATCGGTGGAGTTTTGATGGTCTTGACGCCACGCCGTCGCTCCATGAGGGGCATGAATAATGTTCGAGTGTGCAAATTCAATAAAGCTGTCGTCCGCGCAACGTTTGCCTATGGCTGCTGAATAAGCCGTGTCATCAACCGGGCTGGGCAGGGACACTTGTTGTTGGGTCTTGGGGCTATCAATGGCAACATCGAACCAGGATAGGGTTTCAACTACCGCGCTCTGTTCATCGGGCTGCGAATAGATCCTTAAAGTGAGCCTGTCCTTGCGCCCGTTATCAGGCGTAGTGATTTCCCGGCTCGCCCCAAGATTCCAATAGGCGTAGAGATGTCCGGGGTCGACGGGTAAAAGAGTGACTTCGGGAGTATTGCAGGACGCTTTGGGTGCGAAATCCCGGCCGATTTCCTCGCCTATATCCAACAGTTCCTTTGGCGAAAGCCTGATTTTTTCAACAAGCTCCGGCATCCGACTGGAAAAACATGGCGTAAAATTTCGACTGATTTCCTGACTTATTTCAAGCATATCTTTCGCCGATAGATTAATTTTGGAATTGTACCCTGAATGCAAAAACGTCATCACCAGCCTTAAGCGTTACGATTACCTTATCTAAAATTCTTCCCTGCACCCGGCCTCGCTTTTTCTTGGCTTATAACCTTGAAAAGCAAGCCTATCCAAGTATACGTAGTAAATTCCGCAGGGTCTAGCTGCGGATTTAATCCCCCCTGAACATACCGGCATTTTCCACAGTCGCGCCCTCCATCGTCCGGTTGCCGCCCAAACAACAATCGCCGATGAATGACGACATCAAATCGGCAATTCGCATTGTCAAACACCGCTACAGTCCGGTATTTACCGGATAGCCGTTTGCGCGTACAGTGTTTGGGTTTTGTGGAGGCACTATACATTCAGCAAAGTATCCCATGCCGGACGCCGCGCTCGAGGCGCACAACATCAATTAAATATTACAGGCGCTCAGATATTGCCCTACGCCCAATACCGACGACAATACTCAACTCAAATGGTGCAACTTCGTGAACCAAACCAACTCTGCCTTAGACAACGATAACCGCTTCGTCATTGACCAGTACAACGACCTTGCTCCTTTCGCCAGTTTTTTGCCCGGCATCGCAGGTACAATGGGCCGTCCGGCATGGGCTTTTTATGTCAACCGAGGCCAGGCCATTGCCAGTTTTGGCGTGCGCAACAAAGACGGGGCCTTTTTGGAATTTTTCCCTGCCGACAAGGCTTATCAACTGACGCCGTCACGGGGGTTCAGGACTTTCCTGAAGATTACCGATGGCGAGCACATTCTAACCCACGAGCCTTTCCAACGCGGAGCGGGGCCGGAGGTCAAGCAACGCCTTTACGTCACACCCGATGAAGTCGGCGTGGAAGAGACCAATCCGCAGTTGGGATTTTGCATTCGGGCCGATATGTGTACCTTGCCCGAGGCGCCCGTGGCCGGGTTGCTGCGGCGTGTCACCATCACCAATACATCCGGGCAAGCTAAAAAGATAGAGATCGTCGACGGTTTGCCGCAAGTGCTGCCCTTTGGCATGAATCAATGGATACTCAAATTCATGAGCCGAACCTCGGAAGCCTTCATGCGAGTCGAGGGCGTGGAAGAAAATCTGCCTTTTTACCGGCTGAAAGTATGGCCTACCGACTCGCCGCAAGTGGAGCCGGTGATCGCCTGCAATTTCTTCGCCGGTTTTTTGAACGGCGGACGAACAAGCGTGGTCGTAGACGCGGAGAGAATTTTCGGCTTGGCAGGAGATTTTTCCAGACCGGAACGGTTTTTTGCCGATAAGGGTTTGGATTTCGCCAATCAGGTGATGGGCAATCAAACGCCGTCGGCTTTCCAGACGTTGGCCGTCGAACTTCAACCGGGGCAAAGCCAGGTCTTTTACGGCTTTTACGGTCATGCACAATCGCAATCGGTGCTTGAACAATTCATAGCAGAGGCTGACAAAGAAGGTTACTTCGAAGCCAAGCGGGAAACGAACCGCCGCTTGATTGAAGGCATCACCCAACGAATCTTCACCGCGACGGCAAAACCGCTGTTCGATGCCCATGCCCGGCAATGCTACCTGGACAACGGTTTGCGCGGCGGATTTTCGATGCCAGTGCCGGGCGGCGCGCAACTGTATTTGTTCGGCCGCAAACACGGCGATCTGGAACGGGATTACAACGACTTTCTGTTGCAGGATACGCCGTATTCCGAAGGCAACGGCGATTTCCGCGACGTGCTGCAAAACCGCCGGATGGACGTGTTTTTCGATCCTGCGCTGGATGACAAAAACATCCGCTATTTTTTCAACCTGGTTCAGCCGGACGGCTACAATCCCTGTTCGTTGCGGAATTCCCGCTTTACTGTTGACTTAAGTAGCATAAAGCCCTCTCCAGAGGGAGAGGGTTGGGTGAGAGGAAATTTAAATAAAGAAGAGAGTTTATATTCCTCTCATCCCGGTCTGGAACAGCTGCTGTCCCGCGAGTTTAAATACGCCGAATTATGGCAGGTGCTGCAAAGCGCGGAAAACCCGGAACCCATTATCAAAGAAATCCTGGCGCAAGCTCAGGAGGTCGAAGATGCCGAATTCGACCGCGGCTATTGGTCGGATCACTGGACGTATTTGGTGGATTTGCTGATCAGCTACGCGGCGATTTTCCCGGACCGATTGCCCGGCTTGTTCCAGGACAAGACCTACACCTTCTTCGATTCCACCCATTTTGTCGTTCCTCGCGCCCAAAAATACGTGGTGACGCCCAACGGCGTCCGCCAATACGGCGCGGTGCAGGGCAGCCCTGAGAAAGAGTCCCTGATCAACTCCCGCAGCCATCGTCGCCACCAAGTCCGCTCGCAACGCGGCCGCGGCGACATCGTTTACACCACGTTGCTCGGAAAAATCCTGACTCTGGTTGCCAACAAACTGTCCACCTTGGACCCGTTCGGCGTCGGCATAGAAATGGAGGCGGACCGCCCAGGCTGGTGCGATGCGTTGAACGGCCTGCCCGGCATTTTCGGCTCTTCGGTGAATGAAACCATCGAGCTCAAGCGCCTGACGGACTTTACCTTAAAAGCCCTGGTCGATGTCGATGGCGAGTTTCCCCTGCCGACTGAACTGGCGGATTTTATAGCCGGATTGGAAGCGCTGTTAAATCGCCCCAGCCTGACGCCCGAGTTATTTTGGCAGGAAAGCGGAGTCCAAAAGGAAGCCTATCGGGACAAGGTGTTCATGGGCTTTGACGGTGTCGAACAAGTCCTCTCTGTTGCCGGAGTGCAAACCTTCCTGGCGACGGTTTCGAGCTACCTGGATGCTGCGATCGACAAGGCCCGGACTCCGGAAGGCATCGTCACCTATTTTTCCTATGAGGCCGAGCAGTATCAGGAAATCGCGGACGGCAAGGCGGCTGTGACCCGCTTCAAGCAAAAACCGATACCGCTGTTTCTGGAAGGCTTCGTCCATGCCCTGCGCATCGCCGAACCGAAGGAAGTCCGGCGGCTTTACGATGCGGCGCGTAACTCCGAACTGTTCGACAAGAAGCTTGGCATGTACCGCGTCAATGAACCGCTGGGGGAAAATGCGCTGGACCTGGGCCGAATCGGGGTTTTCAACTACGGCTGGCTGGAGAACGGCTCCATCTTCCTGCACATGCATTACAAGTTCGTGCTGGAAATGGTTCGGGCCGGGTTAGTCGAGGAGTTTTACGGCCAAATCGAACAACTGCTGGTGACTTTTCGTGATCCTGCGGAATACGGACGCAACCCGGTCGAAAACTCCAGCTTCCTGGTCAGCAGCGGTTTCGCTATCGATCCGAGGCAACACGGACGGGGTTGCGTAGCCCGTCTTTCGGGTTCCACCGTAGAATTTTTGCACCTATGGACGCATCTTTTCTTGGGGCCTGCGCCTTTTGTGTTCGAGGAAGGAAAGTTGCTGTTCAGACCCGCGCCGGTGTTGTCTAAGTCATTTTTCTCAACGGACGAGCAATGCGGCAATCCGTTCGGTATTGAAGAAACATTGCCTGCTGACAGTGCGGCCTGCGCTTTATTGGGGGCAACTTTGCTGGTCTACATCAATCACGAGCGCCAGGATACTTTCGGCGATGCCGCCGTAAGGCCCTGCCGCTATCAGTTATATGGACGGGATGGAAGCATGCAGACCGTGGAAAGCTCGCAGTTGGAGGCCCAAACCGCTGAAGCGCTACGCCTCAGCCAATTCCGGCGGGTGGATGTGGTGCTTGCGGGATGAATCTTTTCATAGCGCTCATCTTGGCAGCCAACTTCCTTGCTAGCCCAAGTGCTATAGCGCAATCCTCAGTTACCAACACTACGGTGGTCGACAACCTAGCGGACATACGGTGGCTCAAGGTTGCTAATCCCGAGACTTACTACAGAGAAGATATTGCGAAAAGACAGTTTCGCTTTTTCGAAGTTTTGGGATACTCAAGCGAGATACATGAAGTAGGAAATCTGACCTACAGCCGGTGTTACGCAGCTAAGATCCAATTGGATCGAATAGAAGGCACAACCGACATGCCACGTTCCCTAGAACACGGAGAGCTGAACAACAAGGCGTCGGTATTCGCGAAAGCCTACAATAAACTCATGAAAAGCTACGCCGACTCCCACGGTCTTTCGAACTGTAGTGCCGGAACTGATTGGGATGAAGCAGTGGACAAAATCGTTGATTATGTTTGGGGCGAAAATCAAGACGAGGGACAGCTCGGTTATGACGATGCAGGGCCAACTGTTATTTTAAAAATCGATCTCAAAGCTCCTGCAAGAGCAAAAAGTGTTGTCACATTTGCTTGCAAGACACTTAGAAAAAATAGAATTACTGAAACCGTAAACATAGAGATCACCGAGCGGCTTCCTTCGCCGGGCTATCACGTTAGGAAACTATCCACCTGGGTGTGTAAATCTGGCTCCATAGCCATGTAGCCTGGATGGAGCTTGCGAAATATAGGGCTTCGGAGCGACAATCTACGATCTGTTGTCAGCCCATTCTATGGACTCTATCGGCAGCAAGTCATGTAGGGTACGCTCCGCGTACCATTGTTCAAATTATGCGGTGGCCGATTCGGTTGTTAAGGTACGCGGAACGTACCATGGCTTTGTGAGAGGGTGTAAATAATTTCGTGTAACTGCTTATTTTCAGCATAATAAAATTCCTTTAGGAGGAATGAAAATGAGCAACATCATCAACGACCCCGTTTTAGTTTCAGCGATTCAGGATTTGGCACGCGG
>Ga0208510_100415_pt1 | contig 15247 bp, 17 predicted proteins | sample LakWasMet33_HOW6_2_FD_183875 | JGI IMG/M metagenome (GOLD analysis project Ga0208510, IMG submission 183875) | Freshwater sediment methanotrophic microbial communities from Lake Washington under simulated oxygen tension - Sediment Metagenome... | ecosystem: Environmental > Aquatic > Freshwater >...
TGCTCCTGCGTTGCTCTACCTCCTGCATAATCCACAGGGATGTGGTGAATGCAGATATTGCAGGAGCAAATATCTGTCCATGCAGTCGAAAAGAAAGTAACCAAAGAAAAGGCGACCCAGTTGCCGCTTACTTCCTGTGCTCCTCGCTTTTATCGAGGGTCAGCAGAAGGGGCTCCTGCCCCTCTGCTGACGCGCGGCAAACGGGAAAAATACCATCCGTGCATAACATCACATCAGTTACTTATTAGTTTCCACGCTGTCCTGGAAATAAGAAGAAATGAGATGCCTGCCTTTTAAGGGTTAATTAACCGCATGCAGTTTTACGACTGATTTATGCGCAAAGGATTGAAGGTTTTCCTGACTTTTTGTCGCCATTCTGTGGTTAATAAAGAAACTGTTCCCTTCAATCTTTTTGGCCTGTTTTTTTGCTTCGGATGCCAAATCGGCTATATCAACATGCGATTGACACTGACTGGTTGAAACCGAGTCTACCAGGCCCACCGACAGGCTTATCAACGGAAAAAAACATTTTTCTCCCGCCCTGTTTTCAGCATGAATACCGCCTGTTTTTATATCGTCATCTTTGTAGTAATGTGGAACGGCTTTTTTAAAGTCGTTCAAAATATTTTCACAGCACTTTAACCAGTCATTACCGGTAAAAATGACTATAAAATCATCTCCGCCGATGTGACCAACCAGACCGCTCTCGGCGGGAATGTGTTGAGCCAGTGTATTGGCGACTGCTTTAATAATATCGTCGCCCGCACTGTAGCCATAAACGTCATTAAAAGGTTTGAAGTGATCCAGATCGAAATAGCCGAAACTGAAAGGTACTTTGGTTGCCAATAATTGATCGATCTGATCATTGATCGGGACGCTACCCGGCAACAGGGTAAGAGGATTAGCGTGTTTGGCATTGTGAATTTGCTGACGGGTAATTTCTTCAAGCAATTTCAGTATCGTTCCTATGCCCGTATATTCGCCGTCATTGGTAATGATAAAAGCCTGATCATTTCGCATTGTTGATGTCAGTTGTTTACTGACTAATTCTATAGCGGTATTTTGATCGAAACTTAACGGCGTTTTGTCTACGAACGTTTTTATGGGCTTCTTTCCATACAGTTCAATGCCATAGCGACTTGAAAACAATTTAAACAGGAAGTGGTCGCGAAAAATAATCCCTGAAGCCACATTGTTATCAACCAACGGCAGAATGGTTAAGTCACTGTCATGATGGAACAAATTCATGACTTCGCTGATAGCGGTTTCCGATGAAACAGGCGTTATAAATTTAGCGATATGAGCCGCTTTCGTAGCATTAAATTGACTGGGTTGGGGGCTGATAATAAACAATGACTTATCGACTTTCTCTAAAGGGATAGCCGTGGGCCGGGCAAAGTAATAGCCTTGTGCATGAGTAATGCCAAGTTGCTCTACGACTTTAAATTCATCTTCTGTTTCGATACCTTCAGCGATAACATTGCAATTAAGAGAGCTGGCAATATTTTGAATGGATCGAACAAAATTAAGTTTAATCGGGTCGTTATGGATGCCCTGAATAAAGTGCATGTCTATTTTTACGTATTCAGGCTGTAATTCCGACCAGAGCCTTAATCCCGAGTAGCCCGCACCCAGGTCATCAATGGCTATCTCAAAACCCATCTTTCTATAGTGGATGATCGCTTCACGCATTAATTGAAAGTCATCCGTGGGTTGGTGTTCCGTTAACTCGATAACGACAGAACGGGGATCGACACCGAACTGATCCAGAAGTTTAAGCGTCTCCCCTTTTTTAAAATCCGGTTGCAGCAGCACGGAAGGACTTACGTTAATAAACAGCTTTTCTTTGACATCCAAGCTCGCGTAGCGTTTTATGGTGACTTCCCTGCAGATGTATTCGAGTTTTGTGCTTAAATCGAAACGTTCAGCCGTATCGAACAAATTGAACGGACTGTGCAGTGGACTATCGGAAGGGCCGCGGATTAAGGCTTCGTAGCCCATGATTTTCTTTTTATATAAAGAAACAATAGGCTGAAAATGAGGCGTCAATTGCTTGCCATGGAGAATTTTGGTTAGTTCATCGTATAAGATTGACATGTAATATTCCGGCTAATCGCAAAGGTATTTGATCAGAATATGACAATTTCATTACAGTAATGCGACAGATTCATTACAGTAATGTGACAAGCCGAAAAATATCGGCATTATTTGTAATATGGGTTACCGGCTAAATGCTGCAATCCAATGATAATGAGTCAATCATATTGCACGGATTACAGCTATTGATTTAAATACAATCCTCACAAACACGTTTAAAATCGGCGGCTTGCAAATACAGACAGGCAAAGTCAACCTGCCCCACAGCAAATGTTTTTGGACATTACGTGAAAAAACCGTGCGTAGATAATGACAAACTGGCGAATTTTTGCTGACAAAATAGAATTAAGCAGGTAGTTTGATGACATTTTTTGGTTGTACTTAACGACCAAAGCAATCAACAATTAGATTAGAAAACTTACCACGTAACTGATAAAGGATAAAAATGAGCTTTAAAACCAGTTTAATAAAAATGGCAATAAAATGGACACCCAACATGATGGTTATATGGGTGGCAAATATAATATTGAAGGGCATTGCAGAATTAACAGATTTTAATTTTGACCTCGAAGCGCGAAAAGCATACGTTCAAATTCAGCTCGTCGGTGAATCTGAAACGATTGAAGTTTGGATCGAAGATTTTGCCATTATTAATGATGAGGGATCCTACCAATTAATCATTCAACAAGCGCAATCGAACCGGATCTGGTTGAATAACTTACTATCCCGCATCACAGGAAAAGCCTGGGGAATTCCTGAGATACCACAATTAACGGCTCATCTTGAGCTCATCTCCGAGCTGTTCAAAGCCGAAAGTCCGGAACAGGAAGAGAATTGATTGAGGAAAAACGGGGGGCGCTTAATTAGCTCAGTCACGTAGCGAATACATCGCGCCCCATTTACATATTTTAAAGCGCTCCAACAGACAATCCATCTCAGGAATCAAAATCCCCAGCACGGTTGTTGGGCTTCGAAAAGAGGCGCAATGCCCTTCTTAGCCGACTCCCCATTAATGGAATGGGCGTTATCAATCATTATTGGAAATAACGACTCACCGCTCCCCGTGTCGATGGTCTTGCCTTGGAGTGAATGGTAGTAGTTAAACAGTTCCGTATAAAAATATTCATTCTCAGAGCCCTCCGGAAATAGTGGGCGGTTAACCTCATCCCATGCAGCGCTGAGTTCTTTTTGGATAAAATAGAGTGGATTCATTTTTTATTCTCCTGGAGAAATCATGTAAAAAAACGCAAATTTTCCGCGTAAATGGTGTTTTTTCTTTTCAGATACAGAATAAAACTTATCTCTGTCAAAGAGATGACGGTTTGTTTAAGATTTCATGACATTACAGGAAGCTTCTAAAAAACACCCGGTTCGGACTGACTTACATCGATAAACTTTTGAATTTCATATTGGCGTAATTCAATTTTCAGGGGCTCCCTAAAATACAAAAGCAAATGCTGCGCCAAAATTAACACACAAATTACATTAACTTTTTACCAATAAAATTCAATTGGTTATAAGCAATAACATTAAACCTGGCTTGTTTGATTATTTTAGATAAGCGCATCATTTTTGTGCGCATACCGATTAACCTGCACCGACGGAACTCTTTTTGTTATGAATTCGAAAGTATGATGGAGTTTCTTTAGTGGTGTCTTTGTCGAACTGACATTATCAATTTTTATTAATAACGGATGTTACGCATAGTCCGTAACAGGTGACGTGGCAGGCCCTACGGCGGCGGGAACAAGATCTTTTCGGACAATGATGGCAATCTGCGGTCTATCTTTTTCGCGACTGTAATCGACAGTGCGTAACATCAGTTAATAATGTTTATTTGAAAAAAACCGGGTCTTGCAGATTAGACTTTAAAAACTGTTATGTGTAACCGTGCAAGACCTGTCCATCTACCCGGCTATATCCAGAAAAATCCAGTACGAAAAGGTTATATTGCTCGCCCTAAACAGGGGCCTTGGTCATCGGCTAATCCGGCTTCGCCGCTCCTTACCAAATTGCTTGCTGCAACATCGGTAGATGGACAGAGCTATGCCCTGTTCGAAACGGTTTGCGTCTGTTAAATGTAGCCGCTTAACTCGGACAGCGCAGAAACGTTAGGGGCGGAGTTGCAATCCTAAGCATGTTCTGCGTAGTGGCGTTGCCAGACGCCTCGCCGACGATGAGCGATACGGGATGGCGGAGCGGTTTTTCTTCCGCACCACCTACTATTCATCCTAGTGAATATGTACCTCACGTGACTTTACCGTATCGCTTCTGCGTAAAGTATAGCGATCTGCCAGGCCGGCTGCCCTCCTCGCTCCATCACTGTTAAGCTGAATGAGCGTCCCTTCGTCTTCAATATGATATTGCCGTGGGGTTGGTTCGTTACGCGGTGTTAAAACAACGGTATGGGTTTCATCATTCCAACTATATTTTCCTTTTTCATAAAACTCCCTTGAGGAATCTCTTGCAGGCTGTGTCACCAACAGATAATTGTTATTTTGTTTTAACGACAGTGTCGCTTTAATGCCGTCGCAATCGTTGCAAGGAAGATAACCGTAAAAAACGCCATGAAACTCCAGACTCTTATCTATAGGAGTTAGATGGGCTGCGTGATCTGTATCTTGCTGATGGCTCTTTACACGCGCTCTGAGGAGTTTTTCTTGATCTGCTTGGTCGGTTGCTGCCATTGCAGGTTGTAAAGCCAAAAGCAGAGTGCCGATAAAAATCAAAGTCAGTTTTTGTTTTAATTGTTTTTTTAATGTTTGCATATAAGCACCTATTTAATAATGTGTAATTCACCGTTAATGCTTGCCGAACAGCCTGAACGGTCACGAAAATGCCTAATGCAAGACCGGACCCTTTTTGATGCTTCTTGATACAATTGTTTACAATTCAGTTAAAAAGGAAGCGCCATGCCGTCCCGACGCGTAGCTGCCGAGCTTAATACCGGAACTTACTACCTCACTCTAACCGTTCAACGTTGGTATTATCTGTTTGACCGCCATAACCGCTGGCAGATTATGTCCGATTCGCTCCATTATTGCCAAGACAATAAAGGACTGGAATTGAATGGCTACGTTTTTATGCTGAATCATATCCATCTAATAGTTATTTCGTCGGATGTAGCAGGATTTTTACGGGACTTCAAACGATTCACTTCCGCTAAACTCAAGGTCAATCTCGAAACCACGGAGCCGAATGTTTTGAAGCTGTTTGCTGATGCACAGGGAGGTTATCGATTTTGGATGGAAACTAATGCACCGAAGAAGATAGAAAACCCTGCTTTCTATCTTCAAAAGCTTAACTATATTCATGAAAATCCGGTGCGAAAAGGTTATGTTGCCCGTCCTGAACATTGGCTTTGGTCATCGGCCAACTCGGCTTCGCCACTCCTTACCAAATTGTTTGCGACATGATACACCATGCTGGACGACGATTATCGACAGCCGGACGAGGCATGTTGCCCGTCCTGAACATTGGCTTTGGTCATCGGCCAACTCGGCTTCGCCACTCCTTACCAAATTGTTTGCGACATGATGCGCCACGCTGGATGAGCTACCGACAACAACAGCCGGACGGGGCATGTTGCCCCGTCCGAAACGTTTTGCGTTGGTTATGTATAGCCGCTTAACTCGGACATCGTAAAAACGTTAGGAACGGAGTTGCAAACCCCGTCCCGCTTGGGTCAAAGTTTTCCGTACGATTGAGCTCCGAAATGGGGCGCGATGCGCCCCTACCCGGCTTCGCCACTCCTTACCAAATTGCTTGCAACATGATACGCCATGCATGCGACAGCCGGACGGGGCATTTTGCCCCGTTCGAAACATTTTGCGTTGGTTAACATTGCCGCTTAGCTCGGACATCGCAGAAACGTTAGAGACGGGGTTGCAAACCCCGTCCCGCTTGAAGGCATGTTGCCCCGTTCGAAACGTTTTGCGTTGGTTAGCATTGCCGCTTAGCTCGGACATCGCAGAAACGTTAGGGACGGGGTTGCAAACCCCGTCCCGCTTGGAGTCCCCAGCATGATTGCGCCCCCTACCCGGCTATTGCCAGATAATATCTTGTTCGTGAATTGGGAAATTCGGGCTAATATCTTTGAATAGCACATCAACACTTCCTTGTTCGTTGGAGCGTACGACCCGAGTTGCAACATACCATTTGCTCTTCAATTTCTTATAAATTAGTTGTTGATACCACGTCCCATTTCGAGCATAGAAAAAAATATTAAACCGTTGCGATGACTTTCCGTGTAGATTGAAATTAATAGCATGGTTAAGCGGCCAGTGCTTTATATGTTGGATGCTCCCAATATTGCCAACATTAATGATCTTTTCATTTTTGAACGTGTCTATGTCGGTAATTTGTATCGTTAAATCATAAAGTGGGTATTGTCCCTCGTGAATGAGAAATATATTCCCCAATTGCATGTTTTCAACGCTTTCGCTTTCATTGTTGCTAAATAGGATATATGCATAGCTATTGCCCCCAGTAACCATATTCATGGTGTGATGGGAAAGATTTCCTATTTCCCGATTGAGTTTGATGATTTCTTCATTTCTTATATTAATTTTTTCTTGCATTGCTTTGAGTTCATTTGTGGACTCGTTTTGATTGTCTGCTGCCCATAGTGCACCCAATGCCGCAGTTATGGTACCGATTAAGATTATTATCGCAGCAGGATCAGTAAATAACATTTTTAGTCGTCTTATAAAGGTAGATGGTACAGGTTTCATGGTCGATGCATCGCCGGTTAACAAGTTATTATCAGCGCCGAACGGGGCCATGCTGCCCCGTTCGAAACGTTTTGCGTTGGCTAAATATAGCCGCTTAGCTCGGACATCGTAAAAACGCTAGGGACGGGGTTACAAACCTCGTCCCGCTTGGGAGCATGTTATCCAGCTTTATTTTTTTATTCAATTTACGACCAGCAGGACCGGATCGAACTCCAGCTTACGCAACTACACCTAATTTTCTCCACCAAAAATCCCATTTCCCCCGCTCCCTTTTCGCCCAATAAAACCCCAGCCAATTCATCATCCTCAAACCCTAACAACTCCACAAACAACTCCCTCTCCCCCTGATCCGCCGCCAAATACCCCGCTTCCAAATACCGATTCAACAGAAAATCCAGCTCCTTAGTCCCCCGCCGACATTGCCACTTTAACTTAGCAAGCTCGTCCATCAACCCAACTTTCTCTGCACCAACATTTTCTTGGTTTCGGCAATCGCCTTAGCCGGATTCAAGCCTTTGGGACAAGTATCGGTGCAATTCATAATCGTATGGCAACGGTACAATTTGAATGGGTCTTCCAGTTCGTCAAGCCGTTCGCCGGTGCTTTCGTCGCGGCTGTCGACCAGCCAGCGGTATGCTTGCAGCAGGATCGCAGGGCCCAGGTAACGCTCGCTGTTCCACCAGTAACTGGGGCAACTGGTCGAACAACAGGCGCACAGTACGCAGTCGTATAAGCCATCGAGCTTTTCCCGGTCTTCCTTGCTTTGCAGTCGCTCGGAATCCGCAGGCGCTGGGGTTTGGGTTTCTATCCACGGCTTGATCGAGGCGTATTGCGCATAAAAATGGGTCAGATCCGGCACCAGGTCTTTAACGACTTGCAAATGCGGCAACGGGTAGATTTTGATGGTGCCTGAGTAAGAATCGATGGCTTTGGTGCAGGCCAGCGAGTTTTTGCCGTTGATGGTCATCGCGCAGGAGCCGCACACGCCTTCGCGGCAGGAACGCCTAAAGGTCAGGCTGCTGTCGATTTCGTTTTTGATTTTCAGGATCGCATCCAGCACCATCGGGCCGCAGCTGTCCATGTCCAGTTCGAACGCATCGATGCGCGGGTTTTCTGAGGAGGAGGGGTCCCAGCGGTACACTTCAAACCGGCGGATGTTGGTTGCACCGGCTGGCGCTTTAAAGGTTTTGCCTTCGATTAAAACCGAGTTTTTAGGCAAGGTAAATTCAGCCATCAGTACACCCTCTCTTTTGGTGGAATAACGTCGATTTCGTCGGTCAAGGTGTACATGTGTACCGGCCGATAATCGATTTTAACCTGGTCGTCGTCCAGCCAGGTCAGGGTATGTTTCAACCAGTTTTCGTCGTCGCGATTCGGATAATCTTCCCTCGCATGGCCGCCCCGGCTTTCGGTGCGATTGCCCGCCGCGTTGATCGCCACAGTGGCTTGGCTCAGCAGGTTATCCAGCTCCAGCGTTTCGACCAAGTCGGTATTCCAGATCAACGATTTATCGGCCACTTTGACATCGGCAAAGGTTTTTCTGACTTTGGCCATCGCGCTGATGCCTTCGGTCAACGTGGAGCCGGTTCTGAACACCGCCGCTTTGGCCTGCATGACTTTTTGCATGTCCAGGCGAATATCGGAGGTCGAGCGGCTGCCGTTGGCATTGCGGATTTTGTCGAAACGGGCGATGGCTTTGTCGCAAGCATTGCTCGCCAACGGTTTTAGCCTTGATCCCGGCTTGATCAGTTCCGCACAGCGTATCGCGGCGGAGCGGCCGAACACCACCAGATCGAGCAGCGAGTTTGAACCCAAACGGTTTGCGCCATGCACGGAAACGCAGGCCGCCTCGCCGATTGCCATCAAGCCCGGCACGACCGCATCGGGATCGCCGTCTTTCAAGGTCACGACTTCGGCTTTGTAATTGGTTGGGATGCCGCCCATGTTGTAATGCACGGTCGGCAGCACCGGAATCGGCTCTTTGGTGATGTCGACATTCGCAAAAATCCTGGAGGTTTCGGAAATGCCCGGCAAGCGTTCGTGAATGATGGCCGGATCAAGATGCTCGATATGCAGATAGAGATGATCTTTCAGCGGCCCTACGCCTCGGCCTTCTTCAATTTCGATGGTCATCGCGCGGCTGACCACATCGCGTGAAGCCAAATCTTTGGCCGATGGCGCATAGCGTTCCATGAAGCGCTCGCCTTCGGAGTTGGTCAGGTAACCACCCTCGCCTCTTACGCCTTCGGTAATCAAGCAGCCTGCGCCGTAGATGCCGGTCGGGTGAAACTGGATGAATTCCATATCCTGCAACGGCAAACCGGCGCGCAACACCATCGCGTTGCCGTCGCCGGTCACGGTATGCGCCGAGGTGCAGGAAAAAAACGTACGCCCGTAACCGCCGGTCGCCAAGACGGTCATCTGGGATTTGAACAAATGCAGGGAACCGTCATCCAGACACCAGGCCAAAATGCCGCGACATTCGCCATCTTCCATAATCAAATCCAGCGCGATGTATTCAACGAAGAATTCGGCCTTATGTTTTAACGACTGCTGGTACAGAGTATGCAAAATGGCGTGGCCGGTTTTGTCGGCCGCCGCGCATGTCCGTTGCGCCAGTCCTTTGCCGTAATGCGTGGTCATGCCGCCGAACGCGCGCTGGTAGATTTTGCCGTCGGCGGTGCGCGAAAACGGCACGCCGTAATGTTCCAGCTCGATAACGGCGGGGATGGCTTCGCGGCACATGTATTCAATCGCATCCTGATCGCCGAGCCAGTCGGAACCTTTGACGGTGTCGTACATATGAAAGCGCCAGTCGTCTTCGCCCATATTGCCCAGCGCCGCACTGATGCCGCCTTGCGCAGCGACGGTGTGGCTGCGGGTTGGGAATACTTTGGTGATGCAGGCGGTTTTAAGGCCTTTTTCCGCCATACCTAAGGTAGCGCGCAGCCCCGCTCCGCCTGCGCCGACCACCACTACATCGTAAGTATGTTCAATAATTTTATAATCTGCTGCCATGAATCACCCTATCGATACGATGCGAAACACGGCCAGCAAAGCCGCAATCGCCAAAAACAAGAAAGCCAGATTGACGGCCCAGATTGAGATGATCTTGGGGCCTTCGGCGGCGACATAATCTTCAATCACCACCTGTAAACCCAAGGCTGCGTGGTAGAAAGCGGCGATGATCCACGACACTATGCAGACGGTATTAACAGGTGATGTTAGCCAAACTACGGTTTGTTGATAGGGAGCGGTCAAGCTCAAACCCAGAAAGTAGATCAGCCAGAAAGACAACGGAATCAGCGCCACGGCGGTGACGCGCTGCATCCACCAATGAGTCGTTCCGCCCTTAGCTGAACCCAAGCCCTTAACCCTGGATAAAGGCGTTCTATAGTCCATAATATCCCCACGCAAAAGTCATTAAAGTCAGCGCCAATGAAGCTGCCAGTTCAATCATGGCATACCGGTTTAGCGTATCCAGTTCAAAGCTGCTGCCGGAATCCCAAATCAAGTGGCGAACACCGTGACACAGATGGAAAAACAGCGCGTAAATAAAACCCCAGATCACTAATTTGAACAGCCATAGACTCATCAAGGCCTGCATGGCCGTGTACGAATCCGCACCGCCTGCCAACGCCGAAATAACATAAACGAATAAGATCAAACCGGTTGAGAGCATGATGCCGGTCATGCGGTGGGTGATGGAAATAATACCTGTTAAAGGCAGCTTGTAGACTTGCAAATGCGGGGACGTGGGTCTGTTAGTATTTATCGCCATAATATTATCCGGTTATTGTGTTTACCCAATGATCTTCCAAATCAAAATTCGATGCAATAGGCGTTCTGTTCCCAACCGCCATAGCAGGTAGAATCAGTCGAATTATGTTGTACCACATATTGCCGATACCCGCTGAGGTAAAAGCCGGAAGACTACTTCAATATGAAAGACTGGCCGTGCGGGCAAATAGCACCAATGCTTATATCAGAGTCGGGAACGAATTCTGATGACAATCAAAATAGATGATATATTTACAACTAAATTTTAGTCGCCCATTTAGAGCATGAGCCAACTTGAAAAACTATTAGAACAATTCATCAATAACAGTGGAACAATTGGAAAAAGAATTCAGGCTTGCCGTAGACAGCTATCTGGAAACCTGCAAAGAGACCGGTATGGAACCCAAAAAACCTTTCAAAGGTTCTTTCAATGTGAGAATAGGCGAAGAGCTACACGAAAAAGCGGCAAAACGGGCCGGTGAAATAGGAAAATCCCTGAACGATTACATCAAAGACATTGTTAAGAAAGATACCGAATCACACGCTTAAGGAGCAACATGATCCGTTACGAAAAAGCCTTTCACATCTGTACACATGGAATCAAATCATGACCTTAAAAAAAATTTTCCCTGGCTTGGCATTTATTTTTTTAACCCTCTTTACTATTCCAGCCCAGGCAGCCCCTGCGCCATTTGTCTCGGGCAGTTATCAACAAATATTGTCCAGCAACGCCAACCAGCCGTTCATGCTGGTGGTCTGGTCTATCAACTGCTCTTCCTGTTTGAAAGACATGGAGCTGTTAAGCAGCATTCATAAAAACAGGCCTGAACTTAGAATGATCATGCTGGCGGCCGATGAGCCGTCCGCAACCGAGCAGATTCAGCAAATCCTGGAGAAAAATCAACTGGCCGAGATTGAAAACTGGGCTTATGCCGATGACAACACCCAGAAACTGCAATTTGAAATCGACCCCAAGTGGTATGGCGAGCTGCCCAGAACCTATTTCTTCGACAGGGCACATCAGCGCACCGGGGTCAGCGGTGTATTATCGAGAGAAGATTATGATGCGATGTTCGCCAAAATTTTGAAATAAATCTTTGCTGTATTATTCACCACGAAGACACGAAGTTTTATTTCTTCGTGTCCCGGCAATTGCTAAGTTACATGGATGTAATGAATGCAGAAAATGCAGGAGCATTTTTCTGCCTTGCATTGCTCTACCTCCTGCATAACCCACAGGGATGTGGGGAATGCAGATTTTGCATGGAGCAAAATATCTGCCCATGTAGTCGTTCGTGGTGATAAGCTTTTTTCCTAATGAGAAGTTACATTTTTAAACCCCGGATAAAAACTTACGTTAAAATGGCCGGTATATCAGAAACTACCGGTCATTTTTTATGTTCAAAAAAATATTCCCAGTTCTGGCAACTGCCTGCCTATTAAACGCCTGTGTCACCAGCCCTACAGGTAGAAGCCAATTTGTTTTCATGCCTGATGCGCAAATCGATCAAATGGGCTTACAGGCTTTTGATAACCTGAAAAAACAAAAAACTATCAGCAATAACAGCAAATACAATCAACTGGCAAGCTGCATTGCCGGGGCAATTACCCAGCAAACCGGCGGCAACTGGGAAGTTGTGGTCTTTGAAGATGCCTCGCCTAACGCCTTTGCCCTGCCCGGCAATAAAATCGGCGTGCATACCGGCATGATCACACTGGTCGACAATCAGGACCAATTAGCTGCGGTCATCGGCCATGAAATCGGCCACGTCCTCGCCAAGCACAGCAATGAGCGAGCCTCCCAGGAAATGGCGGTTAGTTCGGGCATGGGCATCATTCAGGCGGTCAGCGCACCGCAAACCGCTTTAGGCCAAACAGCGCTCGGTCTACTGGGCGTGGGCGCGCAATACGGCATACTGATGCCTTACAGCCGCGTCCATGAAAGCGAAGCCGATATGATCGGCGTGGATTTAATGGCCAAAGCGGGCTTTGATCCACAACAAAGCATCGGCTTATGGCAAAAAATGGAACAGGCCTCGCAAGGTCAGCAACCTTTAGAATTCATGTCGACTCACCCTTCGCATGCCACCCGCATTCAGGACTTGGAAAAGCACATGCCGCAAGCCATGGGACTATTTCAGCAAGCCCAATCTATGGGTAAACAACCGCATTGCAACTAATCAATGACCCCTAATTTAAAACACTTACATCCCTACCCGTTTGAAAAACTGGCGCAACTTAAACAAGGCATCGTTCCGCCTGCAAACAAACCGCATATCGCCCTGTCTATGGGCGAACCGACGCATGCCACGCCGCATTTAATCCAGGAAGCGCTGTTAACCCACCTCCATGGTTTGGCTAACTATCCGACCACTAAAGGTATACCCGAACTCAGGCAGGCGATAGCCGGATGGATCAGCCGTCGCTTTCAGATACCGGCTGATGCGGTTAATGCTGAGACCCAGGTCTTGCCGGTCAACGGCACGCGGGAAGCTTTGTTTTCGTTCGCCCAGTGTCTTGTCGATCCGACTCGCCCTGCTCCCGTCGTAATCATGCCGAACCCGTTTTACCAGATTTATGAAGGCGCGGCCTTGCTGGCAGGAGCCGAACCGTATTATTTGAACACGCTGGAAGACTCCGGTTACTTGCCGGATTTTGATGCGGTGCCGGATGAGATATGGCAACGCTGCCAGTTAATCTACATTTGTTCGCCCGGCAACCCGACCGGCTCGGTGATCGATCAAGCCAGCCACGAAAAGCTGCTTAAGCTGGCGGAAAAGTACGATTTTATAATCGCCTCCGACGAGTGCTACACCGAAATCTATGACGACGAAACCAACCCGCCGCCGGGCTTGCTGCAAACGGCCTATAACATGGGCAACACAGCATTCAAACGCTGCGTTATTTTCCACAGCTTGTCCAAACGCTCCAACGCGCCGGGCTTGCGCTCAGGCTTTGTCGCAGGCGATGCAGAGATATTGAAACACTATTTTCAATACCGGACTTATCACGGCTGCGCGATGCCCTTGCCCACCCAGCATGCCAGCATTCAAGCTTGGCAGGATGAACAGCACGTCATCGAAAACCGTCGCTTGTACCGTGAAAAATTCGCCGCCTTCATCGATATTCTCGGCGACGTTTGCACCGTCATAAAACCGCCTGCCAGTTTTTATGTCTGGTTGAAAACACCGATCTCAGATACCGAATTCGCACAGCAGTTGTTCGCTAAGCAAAACATCACCGTGCTGCCCGGCAGTTACTTATCCCGTGAGTTTGACGGCATCAATCCCGGCTTTAACCACGTCAGAATTGCCTTGGTTGCACCCATGGATGAATGCATAGAAGCCGCGCAGCGTATAAAAAATTTCCTTAACTCTTTATAAAAGAAACCATGTCACAACTAGAACAAATCATTAACGACGCCTTTGAAAATCGTGCCGACATCTCACCTGCCAGCGTTTCAGCCGAAGTGCGCGCAGCCGTCGAAGATGCGATCAACTTATTGGACAGCGGCAAAGCCCGTGTCGCCGAAAAAACCAGCGGCGAGTGGGTCGTTAACCAGTGGCTGAAAAAAGCCGTATTGCTGTCGTTCAGAATCAACGAGAACCGCGTCATCGAAGGCGGCAACAGCCGTTATTACGACAAGGTTGAAGCCAAATTCAGCACTTACTCACCGGACGATTTTGCAAAATCCGGTGTGCGCGTCGTGCCTAACGCCATTGTCCGTCACGGCGCTTACATTGCACCGGGCGCAGTGTTAATGCCTTCGTTCGTTAACATCGGCGGCTATGTCGACAGCGGCACCATGGTTGACACCTGGGCCAGCGTCGGTTCTTGCGCGCAAGTCGGCAAGAACGTGCATCTTTCCGGCGGCGTCGGCATCGGCGGCGTTCTGGAGCCCTTGCAAGCAGGCCCGACTATCATTGAAGACAACTGCTTTATCGGCGCGCGTTCGGAAATCGTCGAAGGCGTTGTCGTTGAAGAAGGCTCTGTCATTTCAATGGGCGTTTACATTGGGCAAAGCACCAAAATCTTCAACCGTATGACCGGCGAAGTCAGCTATGGCCGTGTACCGGCAGGTTCAGTCGTCGTTCCGGGCAACCTGCCTTCGGCGGACGGCACGTACAGTTTGTATTGCGCGATTATCATCAAACAGGTTGACGAAAAAACCCGCAGTAAAACCGGTATCAATGAGCTACTGAGGGATTAAGCGGAACCTGACTCGCACCATGCCAAAACAGGAGAAAGCCAATGAGCTTAAACTACGCAAATAGCAAGATAAGCGAAGAAGAGTACCTACAAGGCGAACTTGTTGCAGAATTTAAGCATGAATTCATTGACGGTGAAGCTTATGCAATGGTTGGGGCGAGTGAAACTCATAATTTGCTGGCAGGCAATATATTTGCTGAATTGAAGAATCAATTAAAAGGCACGCCTTGCAGAACTTTCATAGCAGACATGAAAGTTAAGGTGGCTAATGATTTTTTCTATCCCGATGTCATGGTGGTTTGCCAGCAAGATAATGACTTTGACTATTACAAACAATCTCCGGTCATTATCGTCGAGATATTATCCAAATCGACCCGAAAGTTTGATAAAAATGCCAAGCGTTTGAAATACCAAAATATTTCGACACT
>Ga0208510_100421_pt1 | contig 15154 bp, 10 predicted proteins | sample LakWasMet33_HOW6_2_FD_183875 | JGI IMG/M metagenome (GOLD analysis project Ga0208510, IMG submission 183875) | Freshwater sediment methanotrophic microbial communities from Lake Washington under simulated oxygen tension - Sediment Metagenome... | ecosystem: Environmental > Aquatic > Freshwater >...
CGCGAGGCCAGTTGAAATATCCGTTCCCGATGTGGCGCGATACCCTGCTGGTCAATTGCGCAGGCGTCGCCGCTGGATTTGATGCGGCAGCCGGTACATACGCTAACTGCTCATTCCCCGGCGGACTAACCATCCCCGCTGACCTAATAGTCCCCAACGCCCCGCCCCCCAGCCCATTAAACAATTACGGCGAAGTGGTGCAGTTCCTGCAACAACCCTTGGACTACACCGGCGCTCTGGTTGAGCATTGCCATAATGTAGGCCACGAGGATAACGGCATGATGGAACTGGTGGAGATATTACCGCCTAAACACGGCAAGCATGACAAACCGCATAAAGTTCATAGCCATTAGTTTATAGGACGTGGGTGTGCGTTAATCGGGAACGTTTAGCGCGCACCTCACCTGTGGGTTTTTCGGCAAACCATAAGTGCCTGAATATAAGTTTCTAGCTCTTGTTTAAAGCCGGAGTGCAGGCTTTGCCTGCTTTGCAAGCAGAGCTTGCACTCCAAAATACCCGAAAACTTTAGCTCGATTAATTACCATAGAGAGTCTGCGCGAGTTGCCGCTAACGGCCTGTTTCTGTCGGTCTCGACCGGCCGTTTTTGGCGCTGAATATGACTGGGCAATGTGCTATTATTGCTGACGGGCGCTTAATAATCAGGACACCTGTTTTGGATATTACTTAAGCCGCTAAAATCAGGCGTGGTGACATTACGCGATGGCATAGATTAGGTTTGAACTGCTACAAAAAAAATTAAGGTTCAATATGAAACACGCTTTGTTTGAAGCACTGGGAGATGGCTACCCGTTCGCATTGCAACAAAAATACCCCCACGTTATTAAAAAACTTCTCGTTCTCTGGACTAATCCTAAAATCGACGCCTATTTCACAAGTCTTCTGATTGATACCCGAGGGAAGCGTAAAGGCTTTGATGATGATGCTTTTCAAGATATTCATCGGCTTTTTAAATTTCACGATATTGAAAAACTGCGCATAGTAGAAATCCGAGCTGGAGCAAAAAGCGAACTCGATCGGCTAGGTATCCGTTTTGCTGCGCCTGAGTTTTTAGATGCCGTCAATCGAGGCAGCAAAAAATTAGTGGATTTGTTTGTACTGGGCGGGATTAATGTTAATGCCTGTAATAATAATGGCGAGAGCGCCCTTCAAATCGCACTAAAAAACGGCTTTACGATTATTGCCAACATTTTGTTAGGGGCCGGAGCGGATGCGGATGTAAAGAATGCAACCGGTTTAACTACGCTACAGGTTGTGTGCGAAAAAAAGACATCGGGTTATAAAGAATTAGCCGAGCAACTGATAATGGTTGGCGCTGAGGTCAATGTGCGCGATCAAAAGGGCTGGACGCCTTTAATGCGGGCGATATCAACAGCTGATCAGTATATGGTTGCCTTGTTATTGAAAAATGGAGCCAACCCCACGTTAGAAACCCCAAAAGGCGACGACGCCTTGTCGTTAGCTAAAAAATTCGGCTGTGACGATATAATCGAATTAGTTGCTGAACATAACCTGAGATGGAACAGCTTCCGAAGCGAGTAAGTCAGACGCCGGTAAGATTGCATTTCGGAGTTAAATCCGCCTTTCAATGCGACCGAAAAGCGCTCATGGACAGTTTAACCGAACTTTTTTGTCTGACCGACGATTTCCGCCTTCTGCTCTAACCGGCTTGGGAGTCCGCCCCCACTGACATCGGCCACGAAACCCCAGGCAGTTAACTTCACAAATAGCAAAAAACTTACATTTTAATAATCCATAACTGACATACATCGGTTTTGGTTTGAGTTACATTGCCTTGCTGTTTTTGACTAACGGCTTAGTCCATTATGCAGATAGCATGGTATTCATCTTCTACATGGTTTTGTGGCGCTGATCAAAACGGCTTTAAAAAACAAAACTTACCTTCCTTGAGCATGCTCCAATCTTAGTCGGCGCTTATTTTGAAACGCTGACCTTTTGTTGCGCGTTACAACAGACAAGGGCGGTAGGTAATTAACAATACTTGTAATGAGGAAGAGATAATGAAAAAAACTAAATCTACCTTGAGGATCGGTCGCCTTACCGGCGCGATTCTCACGATGGCCATGCTGGCTCCGCTGCCATCAATGGCTTCCAATGCGCTGGTCATGACCGATCAAGGGTCGCAGTGGACTGCCGCCAACCGGGAAAAGTATTATACGGAGGATCAGGGTTCGCGCGTCATACCGTTGAAATGGATCAACGCCCTAAAACAAGACAATGGGGCGCCATTCATGGCGAACAGCCTCACGCGCTATGGCTATCTAGCCAACCCCAATAGCCCGGAGCCCGGTTTACCGGTCGGTTTTACCGTTGCCAAGGAAAAGGGCGAGAAAACCATGGGCTTGACCTGCTCTGCTTGTCATACGCGTCAAATCGATGTTTCAGGCACCTCCTACCGGATCGACGGCGGCCCTGCAATTACTGACATCCAGAGTTTTTTTGCCGATCTGGACGCCGCCGTCAACAAGGTGCTTACCGATCAGGCCGCCTTTGCCGAATTCGCCCGCGCCGTACTGGGCCCATCAGCTAAACAATCCGATCAGGACCAATTGCGCACCGACGTTTCAGCTTGGTTCCTGCCTTATCATACGATCATGAGCCGTTCGCTGCCGACAGAATCGCCTTGGGGACCGTCTCGACTCGATGCCGTATCGATGATCTTCAACCGCCTAAGCGGTCTCGACATCGGCCCTGCTCCGACTTATATGATTCCGGAAAACATCAAATTAGCCGATGTACCGGTACGCTATCCGTTTGTCTGGAATGCACCGATTCAAGATATAACCCAGTGGCCCGGCTTCGCACCGAATGGTGACCGTCTATTGGGACTTAACCGGAATATTGGCGAGGTTTTCGGCGTTTTTGCCAATTTCCATCCGCAAAAAGACGACTCAAAAATCTACAAGATCAATTATGTATCCGATAACTCGGCCAACTTCCCCGGCTTGAATAAGCAGGAAGACATGATTATGAAGCTGGGTCCGCCAAAATGGCCTTGGAAACTGAATCATCACCTGGCTTCAGAAGGCGAGAAAGTGTTCAACAAAAAAGATCCGGCCGAAGAAAATAAAAGCTGCGCCGATTGCCACGGCATCACGAAAGGCAAATTGCGCTCTCTTACTCACGAAACTTGGGCCACTCCGATCCTGGACGTAGGTACGGACTCCAGGGAAGTGAACTTGCTCGGCTCAGAGGTCGACTCCGGCATCCTTACAGGCGCAATGCTTTTCCCCGGACAAACCCCGATTAAACCACGCGACAAAGCCTTTTCGCTTTTGGGCGTGACAACAGTCGGCGCTATCCTTCAACATTACTTCCCTGTCGATTTAGACGAGGAACAGCAAAAGGCGCTGAACTTGCTGGATAAGTTGGCATTAAAGCTGAAACAGGAAATTGAAAAGGTCGAAGACATCGGCGCTGTGGGCACCGTTGATGAACTCAAGGAAGTTTCTCAAGCTCAGCTACCCGCCGCCGCTGCGACTTATCCCTACGAATCTCGCGTACTTCAAGGAATTTGGGCCGCTGCGCCTTACCTGCATAACGGCTCGGTGGCAACTTTGACCGAGTTATTGACGCCATCGGCAAACCGGTTGGCTGAGTTCAAGATCGGTCCTGAATATGACCCTAATACAGTCGGACTGGCGGCTGAGCAGACCAAATTCAACTTCACCCTAAAAACAACGGATTGCAGCGATAGAAACTCCGGCAACAGCCGTTGCGGCCATGATTACGGCACGACCTTTACCGATAAAGAGAAAACGGCTCTTCTCGAGTATCTAAAAAAACTGTAATTAAGCGAGTGGCGGGATGGAGTCTGTACTTCCGTCCCGCTATTTAACCAGCAAAAAAGTTCCTGATTAGTAAAATGCTTCAGCTAGCGCCGTCATACTGACATGGATGTGAATGGATGACTTGGCATAATGCCTAAATCGGATACGGGTGCCAGGGATAGTCACCCTCCCTGGCTCTGGATTCCGGCATCCATGCGGAATGACGGCGTTTTTTGCGTTAGCTGAAGCATCCTTATAATCAGGAAATAGCTTGCCGTAATTGGAGCGCTACGCTGGGTAAAACTGATCATGCAAACCCAGCTTCATTATTATTTTTTTGCGCAGTAGAGATAAACACTCTTACGGATACATCATGACTGTAAATCTATTAGCCGGACCTATTCTGCGCCGGACCACAAAGAACCGGGTATGTGTATGGCTAGCCGTTGCTAACCCTCTGACATTGCAATTAACCATAAAGGACAGCCAAGGAAACGCGTTAGGACAAAGTAGGCTGGACGATTTAACTGAACAACGTGTGCAGTTGGGTAAAAACCTTTGGGTTTACTTATTGCAAGCGCGGCCCAATGAAGACACAGGAGAATTAGATGGTAAAAATCCGGTCTTTCTCGCCGATACGTTAATGTGCTATCGGCTGGACGAAGTAGACGCCGAAGGCAATGCGCGGCCTTTGGATCTTAGCGATCTGGCTTATGGTTCTCTCAAATATCCCAGTTTTTTTATCCCCTCCAAACTCAAACATCTATTGCACGGCAGTTGCCGTAAACCGCACGGTGGCGGTTTTGATCCGAAAAAGCAACAGCCGATGCCGGATGCGCTCAGCCATGGGCATACTTTACTGGAAAAAACCTACGACAACCTGGAGTTGCGTCCCTCCCTGTTATTGCTGACCGGCGATCAGATTTACGCTGACGATGTCGCTATTTCCTTACTGGCTATGTTGAGGCAACAATCGCTAGCTGTCGTCGGTAAACAGGAAAGCTTGCCCTTAGTCGATAACCCTCTCATGCTTGAGCCGTCGTTGCCTACCCGTCTGGATCCATCGAGCATCCCCCTGCACGGTAGAAAGCAAGTGCTGATGGAAAAACATCGGCGGTCTCATTTCAGTTCCGGCGAATCGGAAAACCATTTGTTCACCTTCGGCGAATACGCCGCTATGTACCTCTATGCTTTCGGGAATGTCTCCAAATGGGAGCCGGTGTGGAACTGGCAGGACTTGGCAGCTATTGGCGTAGCCGAATCCGAAACGGCGCAAGAAGAAGGAGACAAGCATAACAAGGCCAAAGCAGCCTGGCTCAAGCAAGCCAAACCGTTGCGCTCTTATCACGAGACCTTGCCTCAAGTACGTAAATTATTGGCTAATATCCCCACTTACATGATCTTCGATGATCATGACGTTACCGACGATTGGAATATTACCGGCAATTGGTACGATGGCGTGCGAAGCTCGGCAATGGGACGGCGTATCGTTTCCAACGCCTTGGCGGCTTATTGGGCTTTCCAGGCCTGGGGCAACGATCCCGATAATTTTCACAAAGACCTGGCTTTCAGCATTAGCCTACATCTTAATGACGATGTCAACGATTGCGGTATCGGCGATCGCTATGATCTGCATATGTGGAAAAGCCGGGGTTGGGGATTTTCCATTCCTACCGAACCGCCCATTATCGCAATGGATTCCCGCACCCAACGCCAGTACGAAAATAAGTATTATCCGGCGGTGCTAATGGATCGTTATGCCTTGGATTGGTTACAAACGGAATGGGCCAAGTTAAAAACCGGACAAGACATCGACGATAACACCGGCCCGATCATTATCGCCGCTACGCCGGTCATGGGTTTTTCGGCTATCGAGCATATTCAGCAAATAGCCTTGTGGTTGGCGGGTTGGTTGGAAAGCTGGAAACCGATGCAGATGTTGGAAAAACTGGCCGATAAGGAAGGCTTTATTACCGGTTGGATGGTAAACAAACTGGATGCGGAATCATGGAGTTCCAACAAAGAGGGCTTCGTCGGCTTTATGGATACTCTACTGCGGCGCATGAATATCAAGCGTTGCGTGTTTTTATCCGGCGACGTGCATTACGCCTTTACCGCCAACGCCCAGTTCAAATACCGGGGCCGCACCTTGCAATGCTACCAGTTGACCAGTACCGCCCTTAGCAACCAACCCAATGCCAAGCAATACAAGTTTCTGGAGCACGCAGCCGGGCACGATACCGGTATAAAAACCCACTGTAACCGGGCGCTAATGCCCAATCAACGCTGGACCGCCAAAGTGCAGCTATTAACGGCGGAAAACAGTAAGTTGCGCGTGTACGCCGAATGCAACTTGGGGTTGGTGAAGTTCGGCAACGGCTTGCCGATTAGCCATACCTTGCTAAACGGTAACGGTAATTTGGTCTATCTCTTGCCGGCACAAAGCGGAGAATAAAGGCGTTTTTCGGGCGAGTACGGCATTGTTGCCAGCTAGGCCTTCCAGGTTTTAAAAACCTGGAAGGCCTGCAACCGGAATGTTTTTCGCCTAACGGCTGTGTATAAACGCGTGCTACCGGGGTGAACCTTGCTACGTTAAAGCCACTCATTAGCCCCTCCTTGCTTCAACATGACTGTCGCATTAGCCTGATTCCGTCAGTCCCATACAAACTACCAATCCCCATGCCTGCCATGCTCTTCAATGAATTTACTTATTCCTGTCGATTCACCGCCTACATCAAAAAAGAAAACTTCAGTCTGTCCCGCCGCCGAACCGAATCCTTCCACAGCAACTTCAAATTCCGTAGCTTCTTGAATTAAATTATCGTCCTCATCGTATTCGGCGTTAAGCCCATAGCAATCGCCGTAAACGCCATGAATAAGGTTATCGTAAACAGCCAAATAACGATCATCATCTGACTGATAATCCTCATCGGACGTCCATGCCGCAAATGGCGTCGGGTGCAACTTCTCGAAATTTTTAGCTATTTGTATTTTTTGACTGTTGCTGATCATTTTTATATGGGGTGGGTTATTGGTGGATGGACTGGAATCAATTTAAACGATAACAACATAAAGAATAACTCAGGTAAAAAACTTCGTGTCTTCGTAGTGAATTAACCAATCTGTTACATAGAAGGTTTACGCTCCGCTAGCTCAAGCTGCGAGACGACTATACAGTTAAACGAAAAAAGGGATTGTGACGAATCACAACCCCTTTTCTACATCGTTAAACCGCCCTTCAGTCAAGAGCAGCAACACCGCTAGATGTTATTCCGCGTCAACTTCTTTCATACTCAATCTGACTCGGCCTTGACGGTCTATTTCAAGCACTTTGACTTTGACTACATCGCCTTCATTCAATCTGTCGCTGACTTTATCAACGCGTTCCTCTGAAATTTGCGAGATATGAACCAAGCCGTCCTTGCCGGGCAGGATAGTCACGAAAGCGCCGAAATCCATCAATCTGACCACTTTGCCTTCGTAGGTTTTACCCACTTCAACTTCAGCGGTGATTTCCTCGATCAGGCGACGCGCTTCTTCACCGGCGGCTTTATCAACCGACGCCACTTTAACGATACCGTCATCGGTCAAATCAACGCTGGCGCCGGTTTGCTCGGTGATGCTGCGGATGGTTGCGCCGCCTTTACCGATCACTTCGCGGATTTTAGCCGGGTCGATTTTAAAAGTGATGATACGCGGTGCGAAATCGGACATTTCTTCACGGGTGGCTGACAATGCTTTGTTCATTTCGCCCAAGATATGCAAACGACCTTGTTTTGCTTGAGCCAAGGCTGTCTTCATGATTTCCGCGGTAATGCCGTCTATTTTGATGTCCATTTGCAGCGCGGTAATGCCGTCTACGGAACCGGCAACTTTAAAGTCCATGTCGCCCAGATGATCTTCATCACCCATGATGTCGGACAATACAGCAAAGCTGTCGCCTTCTTTAATCAGGCCCATCGCGATACCGGCAACCGGCGATTTGATCGGCACGCCGGCATCCATTAACGCCAAGCTGCTGCCGCAAACCGAAGCCATCGAGCTTGAGCCGTTGGATTCGGTAATCTCGGAAACCACGCGGATGGTGTACGGGAATTCGTCCATATTAGGCAATACGGCGGCAACGCCGCGTTTCGCCAAACGGCCATGACCGATCTCGCGGCGTTTTGGCGAGCCGACAAAACCGGTTTCGCCAACGCTGTACGGAGGGAAGTTGTAATGCAGCATGAACGGTTCTTTGTACTCGCCGGCCAACGCATCGATGATTTGCGCATCGCGTTGCGTACCCAATGTCGCAACTACGATAGCCTGGGTCTCGCCACGGGTAAACAATGCCGATCCGTGGGTTCTTGGCAATACGCCGGTTCTGATCGTAATCGGCCTGATTTTATCCAAAGCGCGGCCATCGATGCGTTTGCTTTCGTTAAGGATGGCGTTACGAACGATGCGGTATTCCAGGTGCTCGATAATGCCGCGGATGTCGCTTTCAGCATACTCGCCATTAGCCACCAGTTTTTCAACCACGGCATTTCTGATTTCTTTCAGTTGTTCTTGTCTGACCAGTTTTTCCGCGACTTGATAAGCGGCTTTAATGCCGGCTTCAACTTCCGCAGCGACCAGTTTTTTAAGTTCGGCATTAACTTCGGGGGCTACCCACTCAACAACGCCTGCACCGGCAGCGGCTGCAAATTCGTTAATGGCGTTAATGGCAACCTGCATTTGCTGATGACCGAATAAAACCGCGCCCAACATCACTTCTTCAGACAGGTTATCGGCTTCAGACTCAACCATTAAGACGGCATGTGCTGTTCCCGCAACCACCAATTCCAGCTGTGATTCCTTTAATGCCGCAGGCGTAGGATTTAATAAATAGTCGCCGTCTTTATAGCCGACAGTAGCAGCGCCTACCGGGCCGTTAAAAGGCAAACCTGAAACCGCCAAGGCAGCAGAGGCACCCAGTAAAGCAGGAATTTCGGGATCAACTTCAGGATTGAGCGATACGACTGTAGCAATGATCTGAACTTCGTTGGTATAGCCCTCAGGGAAAAGAGGACGAATAGGACGGTCAATCAAACGAGATGTTAAAGTCTCTTTTTCACTGGGACGACCTTCTCTCTTAAAAAAGCCGCCGGGTATTTTACCCGCCGCGTAAGCTTTTTCTTGATAGTTAACAGTCAACGGAAAAAAGTCGCCGCCGCTTGCTTGTTTTTTACCGACGACGGTGACCAACAGTGTCGTACCATCTACATCGATCATGACAGCGCCGTCTGCTTGACGTGCTATTTCACCAGTTTCTAATTTAACGAGCCGATCGCCGTACTGAAATTCTTTCCTGATAGGATTCACTATAAGGTTCCTTTGTGTAGAGGTTGTTTAAAAATTGGTTCAATCCATGAAATGTTAAAACAGAAACGGCACAACAGGGTTGTGCCGTTTCTTTGTTCTATTACTTACGTAATCCGAGACGGTCAATCAAAGTGCGGTAACGGTTTACGTCTTTATTTTTCAGGTAATCCAACAGCTTACGACGCTGGTTAACCATGCGCAACAATCCGCGACGCGAATGGTTGTCTTTTTTATGTTCAGCAAAGTGCGGTGTTAAATGAGTGATATGCGCGGTCAATAAGGCGACTTGAACTTCAGGCGAACCTGTGTCGGTTTCTGACAAGCGATATTCTTCTACAACCGCTTTTTTTTGTTCTGCTGTAAATGGCATTTGTAATCCCTATTTAGATTAAAAATTAAAAAATAAAGCCGCCGACATGGCGGCTCCTTAGGTACACTGTTTCCGCGATAGGGTGTAGAAACAGGTGTATTCTTTCTGCCTGGGCAATGTAGCTCAGGCCAACTCGTTGCTCATATTAAACAACTTCTTAGGCGCTAGTTTACCATCCATTAGCATTTCTCCCAAGCCCAAAAAGACCGCATCATTGTACATCCGCACCGTGCCTTGTTGATTTTCCGCGCTTTCGCTTGCTGCGTCGCCGGCAAGCGAAAGGTTGAGCGACTGGCCGTACTTTATGCAAATTGTCTGCTCATCTGACAACTGCACAGCGGGCAGCGCTTCCAACGGTTTATCGACATTAATCAGGCACTCAAACAAGCTTTGCTGATCCATTGCCGCCAATTGTTCGATGGTTTTGGCATTTTCGATAGTGAATTGCCCGGCTTCCAGTCGGCGCAATTCCTTTACCGTTCCGCCGCAGCCCAAAGCATGCCCGATGTCTTCCGCCAGCGAGCGGATATAAGTGCCTTTTGAACAAAATACGTCCAGCGTCAACTGATCCGGTTGCTCAGCGAGGGCTTTGGAATCGGTCAGCAACTTCAATTCAAATAGGGTGATACGCCTGGCTTTGCGCTCAACCGTTTTGCCTTCCCGCGCCAATTCATACAGCTTTTTACCGTTATGCTTTAAAGCCGAATACATGGGGGGAACTTGATCGATTTCGCCGGTAAATTTTTCCAGGCAGGCGTGTATATCGTCGATGGATAGCTCCGGCACCGGCTTGGTCTCTATAACCGTACCTTCCCGGTCGCCGGTATCGGTCATGACTCCGAGTTGAATAACGACTTGATACCGTTTATTGTCATCGAGCATCAACGCCGACACTTTGGTCGCTTCGCCGAAACAAAGCGGCAACAAGCCGGTAGCAAGAGGATCAAGGCTACCGGTATGTCCCGCTTTATTGGCATTGAACAAGCGCCTGACTTCCTGCAAGGCTCTGTTTGAAGACACTCCCAAGCGCTTATCTAACAGCAATATGCCGTGAATATTGCACCCGGACTTGCGTTTACTCATCTGAACTAACCTTCGTCGCGCTTATCCAAACCACTTAATAGTTCGGATACCCGCATGCCGGTATCAAACGAATCGTCGTAATAAAAACGCAAGTCGGAAATGTGCCTTAAGCGCATCCTTTTGGCCAATTGATGCCGAATGACAGGTGCCAACTCGTTAAGCAATTTAACATTGGCTTTTTTACCCTGCTCATCGACATTCAATACTGTGACGTACACTTTTGCAACAGCAAGGTCTTTAGTGACGACCACTTCATTGATAGTAATAAAGCCCAGCCTGGAGTCATCAATATCACGCTGCAAAACCAAAGAAAGCTCTTTTTGCATTTGCGATGACACGCGGGCATTACGACCGAATTCTCTTGCCATACTGTTTACAATTCCCGCTTAACTTCGATGCGTTCAAACACTTCAATCTGATCGCCGGGCTGAACATCGTTGTAATTTTTCACACCGATGCCGCATTCCATGCCCATCTTGACCTCGGCCGCATCGTCTTTGAATCGGCGTAAAGATTCCAGCTGCCCTTCATAAATCACCACGTTATTCCGCAGGACCCGTATCGGCAGGTTTCTCTTCACATAGCCGTCAATGACCATACAACCGGCAATCGCACCGAATTTCGGCGATTTAAACACATCGCGCACTTCGGCAAGACCGACAATCTGTTCTTTAATTTCCGGTGCCAACATGCCGCTGATGGCTTTTTTAACCTCATCAATCGCTTCATAAATGATGCTGTAGTAATGCAGGTCGATGCCTTTTTCTTCAATCAATCTTCGTGCAGCCGCGTCAGCCCTGACATTAAAGCCCATCAGAATCGCACCGGAAGCCAATGCTAAAGTTGCATCGCCTTCATTAATGCCGCCGACGCCACCGGAAACGACTTTAACTTCGACTTCATCATTCGACAAGCCGATCAAGGAGCTGCGCAACGCTTCCAAACTACCCTGAACATCGGTTTTAAGCACCAGATTGACACTGGCGATTTCACCGGTGGTCATTCTGGAAAAGACTTCGTCCAGCTTGGAGGCTTGTTGAACGGCGTGCCGAGACAGTTTCTTGCGGTCTTCGCGATGTTTGGCCAAATCTTTGGCGATACGTTCGTTTTGCACCACCAGAAATTCATCGCCGGCATTCGGTGTGCCAGAAAGCCCTAGAATCTCAACCGGCGCACAAGGCCCGGCTTCTTTGATGGCTACGCCGTTTTCGTTAAACATGGCCCGAACACGACCGTATTCATGGCCGCACAGCACCATTTGACCGCTTTCCAAAGTCCCTTTTTGAATCAGCACCGTTGCTACGACACCACGGCCTTTATCAAGTCTTGATTCAATAACAATACCTGATGCGGCGCCTTCAACCGGCGCCTTCAATTCAAGAATTTCGGTCTGCACGATCAACGCTTCGATTAAGTCATCGATACCTTCGCCGGTTTTTGCAGAGATCTTGAGGAACTGCACATCGCCGCCCCATTCTTCCGCCAGCACGTTGATGGTAGACAACTCTTGCATCACTTTGTCCGGATTGGCGTCGGGCTTGTCAATCTTATTCATCGCCACAATAATCGGTACATTAGCCGCCCGGGCATGCTCGACCGCTTCTCGGGTCTGCGGCATAACGCCGTCATCCGCGGCAACAACGACAATCACCACGTCGGTAACGTCCGCGCCTCTGGCACGCATGGCGGTAAACGCCGCGTGGCCCGGTGTATCTAAAAAGGTTACCGATCCGTGATCGGTTTTTACCTGGTAGGCGCCGATATGCTGGGTAATACCGCCCGCTTCACCGGCGGCAACACGGGTTTTACGAATATAATCCAGCAACGAGGTTTTGCCGTGATCGACATGACCCATGATGGTAACAATCGGCGCTCGCGGCAGTTCGACGCGATTATCTTCTTCTTGCGCCTCAGCCAGCATTTCCTGCTCAAGATCGTCGTCACTCTGCATAATCGCTTTGTGACCCATTTCTTCAACCAAAATGGCCGCGGTTTCCTGGTCGATGCTTTGATTGATAGTCGCCATAATACCGAGCTTCATCAGATGCTTGATCACCATAGCTGCCTTAACGCTCATTTTTTGCGCTAGATCGGACACAATAATCATTTCCGGTATGGCGACCTCTTTTACGATAGGTTCAACCGGCATTTCAAATTGATGTTTGCCTTCAGCCTTTACACTGACGCGCTCAGTCTTCTTGCCTTTTTTCTTGGCTTTTTTGGTATCTCTAGCGCCCGCCCCGGCACGCGATCCTTCTTCCTGTTTTTTTCTATGCAAAATTTCTTGTTTAGCCGATGCTTGCTGCCTTACTTTGTCAGCATTTCTTTTGATGGACTCTTCCAGCCGAAGATCTTTTTCCTGCTGTTTTTTTCTGGCTTCCGTCGCTTCTTTGGCTTTAAGCGACTGCTCACGGTCGATTTTACTTTCTTCCGGAACCGACATCACTTCAAGTTCTTCTTCGACTTCCAGGGATGGCTCTTCGAACGCAGTAGCAGCCTCAGCCTCAGCCTCAACAGCTTCGACTTCCGGTTCAATTGCAACGTCTTCCGCCTTTTGCTCCAACACGACTTCTTTTGTCTTTATCGGCTCTTCAACCGGAGGAAGATGTTCGGCTTGCTTTGCAATCTGCTCTTCAAGGGCATGCTTGGCCAACTCCGCATTTTTTTGTTCGTCAGAATCCGCCACTTCGCTACGCTTTATATAGGTTTTCTGTTTGCGAACTTCAACGCTAATGGTTTTGGTCGTACTACCTGGAACGCTGGCCTGCTTAAGCTCGCTCACAGTTCTACGCTTTAAAGTCACCCGCTTCAGCGAACCTTCGGACGCCCCTCCATCCTTGCCGTGGCGTTTGCGCAAATGCGCAAGCAGCTGCATTTTTTCGTCTTCATTAATAACATCATCAGGGGCACTCGCAGACAAGCCTGCTTCTTTCAACTGCTCTAATAATCGTTCCAGAGGAATTTTTACCACCTCTGCTAATTGCCGTACCGTTTTATTACTCATTTCATACCCCTTACCTACTCGCCTGTTCCTCAGCAAACCAAGGCTCACGCGCCTTCATAATCAACTTTGCCGCCCGATCTTCGTTCATCCCCGGAAAATTCAACAAATCATCTACCGATTGTTCTGCCAAATCATCCATCGTAATAATGCCTTGGCTTGCCATATCATAAGCCAAATCCCTATCCATGCCTTCCATTTCCAGCAAATCCTGTGCAGGCTCGGCTGTTTCTATTTTTTCTTCAGCGGCAATAGCGCTAATCAGCAGGGCGTCTTTGGCACGACTTCTAAGTGCATTAACCAACTCTTCATCAAAACCTTCAATTTCCAGCATTTCACTGACCGGAACATAGGCGATTTCTTCAACCGTATTAAAACCTTCTTCAACCAGAATCAAGGCGATGTCTTCATCGATATCCAGTTGATCGATAAACATTTGCTTTATCTTGTCAGCCTCGGCTTCACTGTTTTGTTCCGCTTTGGAAGCATCGATAACGTTTAATTCCCAACCGGTTAATTGGGTTGCAAGACGCACATTTTGTCCACCGCGGCCGATAGCCTGAGACAGATTGTCCGAACTGACCGCCAGATCCATACTATGCTTGTCTTCATCGACAACGATGGACTGAATTTCAGCCGGCGACATCGCATTAATAACGAACTGCGCATCGCTTGGATTCCAAAGGATAATATCAACGCGCTCTCCGGCCAGCTCATTAGAAACCGACTGCACTCTCGACCCTCTCATGCCGACGCAAGCGCCGACCGGGTCCAATCTGGGATCGTTGCCCTTGACGGCAATCTTGGCCCTGGAACCGGGATCACGCGCCGCGCCCATCACTTCGATCAAGCCTTCGCCCACTTCAGGCACTTCAAGACGAAACAATGCAATCAATAATTCCGGTGCGGTTCGACTGACAAACAGCTGGGGTCCGCGGGGTTCTGAACGCACATCCTTCAAATAACCCCTGATTCTATCGCCGATGCGAATGGCTTCACGGGGAATCATGTCTTCTTTGGCGATATAAGCTTCGACATGCCCACCCAAATCCAGATAAACACTGCCTTTTTCAATGCGTTTTACGATACCGGTAATCAACTCGCCTACACGGCTCTGATAAGCATCAACAATTTTCTTGCGCTCGGCTTCCCTGACTTTGTGAATAATAACCTGCTTGGCAGTCTGCGCAGCGATACGGCCGAAATCGACAGATTCAATTTCCTCTTCCACCAAATCACCGATCTGGACATCCGGATTATCAAACCTTGCAACTTCCAGCAGCACTTGAGTTTCCGGAAACTCCACGTCGCCGTCAATTTGGCTGTTGGCATCAACCACTTCCCAAACTCTATGAGTAACGTAGTCGCCGGTTTTTCTGTTAATACTGACACGGGCTTTAATTTGATTCGCGTGACGCTTGATTGTAGCCGCTTCTAATGCTGATTCTATAGCCTGGAAAACAACCTCTTTTTCAATATCTTTTTCATTAGAAAAAACATCCACCACCAACAAAATTTCTTTATTTGCCACTGCGCCCCCCTTTT
>Ga0208510_100427_pt1 | contig 14980 bp, 10 predicted proteins | sample LakWasMet33_HOW6_2_FD_183875 | JGI IMG/M metagenome (GOLD analysis project Ga0208510, IMG submission 183875) | Freshwater sediment methanotrophic microbial communities from Lake Washington under simulated oxygen tension - Sediment Metagenome... | ecosystem: Environmental > Aquatic > Freshwater >...
AATAAAACCAGCAACTCAAAAATAACACGGTCGGGCGACGTTAAGTCAACCGCCATTGCCTGCGTCTGTTTGCTGAGTTTATAACCCTGCCGGTCAACAATAACAGGAACATGCATGTAGCCGGGAGTCGAAAGCCCCAGTAATTGTTGCAGGTAAATCTGTTTAGGCGTCGCATCCAGCAAATCGAAGCCGCGGACGATATGGTTAATCTGTTGCAAGTCATCATCAATGACCACGGCAAATTGATAGGCGACAATCCGGTCTTTGCGCTTGATGATAAAATCGCCGTCCTGCTTGGCGAGGTTATGGGAAATCAGGCCTTGCAGCTCATCCTGAAAGGTAATGATACGGTTATCGGTTTTAATGCGTTCCGCATAAGGGCTATCAGGAAGGACTTGCCGGTCTCGGCAAATGCCGGGGTATATATCGGGCTGTGCTTGGCCTCTATCGCTAGCCGTCAGTGTTTTTCTGCTGCATGTACAGGGGTAGATCAGGCGGTTTTTTTGCAGATCGTTGATGACATCGTTGTAAACGTCGATATGTCGGCTTTGATAATAAACCTCGCCGTCCCAATGCAAGCCAAAAGCCTCCAGGGTTTTCAAGATGGTGTCGGCGGAACCTGCCACGTTTCTGGGGGTGTCGAGGTCGTCAATGCGTAGCAGCCATCGGCCTTGTTGCGAGCGCGCTTGAAGAAAACCGGCAAGCGCCGTGTACAGGGAACCGAGGTGTAAAGGGCCGGTGGGCGAAGGTGCAAACCGGCCGATGGTGGGTTGTTTATCCAGGATTAACCCATTTGTTTTTCACGAATTTCATCGAGTGTTTTGCAGTCGATACACAGACTGGCAGTGGGCCTGGCTTCCAGACGGCGTATGCCGATTTCAATGCCGCAAGACTCACAAAAACCATAATCCCCGGATTCGATTTCTTTAAGGGATTCATCGATTTTTTTGATCAGCCGTCGTTCACGATCGCGGGTTCTTAATTCCAGACTGAATTCCGACTCCTGAGACGCTCGGTCGTTAGGATCGGGAAAATTCGATGCGTCATCCTGCATATGATGCACAGTGCGATCTACTTCGTGCATTAATTCGCCTTTCCAGTTTTTAAGAATAGTCTCAAAATGCTCTAATTGAGCATTATTCATATATTCTTCGCCCTCTTTTTCTTGATAAGGCTTAAAACTGAAAGGTGATGCGCCAGTTTTAGAACTATCGGTCATCCATTAACTCCTAAGACAAGATTAAATAAAACCGCGCATTTTTAGCAGAATAGCCCCCGGATAGCAAGGTTTATTGGTATGATCTACCGCTTTTGTGATTAGTTTTGATATTATGAACGCACGACTGGCAAAACGGATTCAGGGGATTTCACCCTTTTATGTAATGGAGCTGCTACGCCGCGCAAAACAATTGGAGGCGCAGGGCAAGGATGTCATTCACATGGAAATCGGCGAACCTGACTTTGCTACGCCGCAGACCATTGTTGAAGCAGGCATCAGGCATCTTAAAACCGGCGAAGTGAAATATACCTCGGCCGCAGGATTGCCCGAGCTGCGCGAAAAAATAGCCCACTTCTATCAACAACGTTATTCGGTGACGGTGGACAAAAAGCGTATTTTTGTAACGCCGGGAGCCTCTGGGGCATTTTTATTAGCGCTTGGGGCCAGCCTTAATCCAACCGAAGAACTGCTGATGGCGGACCCCTGTTATCCCTGTAACAGCAACTTCGTTAAGTTGTTCGACGGCAAAGCCAGAACCGTTCCGGTCGATGCCGCGAGCCGCTATCAGCTGACCGCCGCGCGCATTAAACAGCATTGGACTAAAGCCACTAAAGGCGCGTTGATTGCATCGCCGTCAAACCCTACCGGCACGGTCATCGCCCCCGAGCAATTAAAACAAGCCATTCACACCGTTAATGAGTTAGGCGGCTGCTTTTATTCCGACGAGATTTATCACGGCTTGGTTTATGGCGAAAATGCGGCGACCGCGCTGGCCTTTAGCGATAACGTGTTTGTTATCAACAGCTTTTCCAAGTATTTCGGCATGACCGGCTGGCGCGTCGGCTGGTTGATAGCGCCTGAGGAATTTGTCGATGCCACCGAGAAGCTGGCGCAGAATATCTTTATCGCCACGGCAACCCATTCGCAATATGCCGCACTGGCCGCATTTGATGAGGACACGCTGGCCGAGCTTGAATTCAGGCGTACCGAATTTGAAGCCAGACGAGATTTTCTTTATGAGGCATTGTTGCGCCTGGGCTTTAAAATCCCCATCAAACCGGACGGCGCATTTTATATTTACGCCGACTGTTCAAAATTCACTGATAACAGCTACCAATTCGCCCTAGATTTATTGGAAGCCGAAGGCGTTGCAATAACACCGGGCAAGGATTTTGGAACAAACGAAGCTAATCGCTATGTCCGCTTTGCTTATACGACATCCATAGATAAAATGGCCGTTGCCATGCACCGTTTAGAAAATTTTATTAACAAAGGATAACCATGTCCATAAAACAAATATCAGCAACCGAGTTAAAAACCAGAATTCAACATGAACCGCATCTGTTTTTGCTGGATGTCAGGGAGCCTAATGAATTTCAATACGCCCGCATAGAAAACAGCGTGTTAATTCCGCTCAATCAAATCCCGCAACGATTGGGCGAGTTGAACCCGCAGCGAGAAATGGTCGTCATTTGCCATCATGGCGTGCGTAGCTCGCAAGCCTGCATGTATCTGGTTAATTCGGGATTTAAGAATGTTTCGAATTTAGCAGGGGGAATCGATGCCTGGTCTTCCGATTGCGATAGTTCGGTGCCGCGCTATTAAGCAATGGCTCTTGGTTGCTGGTTCCCAAGCTTGGGAACCAGCGAACTGACTTATTTTTTAACGATCCCTTAATCAAACTTCATCGCAACCAAAAATAAAGCAGTCCGACGATTACCTTGAATAACAGTATCATCAAATATTGAGCTACTGACGTAACGTTGATCCAGTATATTTTCAACTTTTAAACGAAAATCGAATTGCTTCAATTGATAATGAGCAACCAGATCGGGCCTCACATAGCCCGGCACTTCAAAACTATTCGCATCATCGCCAAAGCGCCTGCCAACAAACACCAAACCGCCACCGATTTTAAACTGACCGGGCAAACCGGCGATGAGAAGTTGATAATGTCCCCACAGCGTACCGCTATGTTTGGGAGTGCTGCGAAACACATTGCCTCGCCAGACGGGATGCCGGATAAACTCGGTATCCATCAAACTGTAATTGGCGACTATTTGCAATCGTTCAAAAACTTGCCCGCTGACATCCAACTCAAACCCGCGGCCACGTACCGCACCGTTAGCAACCGAATAGTCCGGGTCTAGCGGATCTCGTCCCGGTAGATTATTTTGAGTCAGTTGATATATGGCTGCGGACGTACTCAAACGCTTATCGAACCAAGCCGATTTAACGCCAAGCTCGTACATGTCGCCTTGTTTAGCGGGCAAGAACTTGAGATTTCGGTCAGTTCCCGAGTTGGGTTGAAACGACTGACTGTAACTAAAATACCCGGCTACATTATCAACCGGAGTAAACGACAAGCCTGCATTATAAGTAAACGCATTTTGATCGGTTACAGGCACAAATATATCGTTTTGAAAACTATCGCCATCAAACAAACTGAAACGTACTCCGCTCGTAATATGCCAAAACCGCGTTATATCGATCTGGTCGTTTAAATAAAAGCCGTATTCCAACTGGGTTAGATCCTTATCCAAGCGGGTAGTCGCCGGAATGGGGTAATTGAAAACAGGATTATAAACATCGAGTGTATAGCCGCCAATGCGACGATCACTGTTCAGGCGATCATCAGCGGCATTCCGTTCGACGCCGCCAACCAGATGATGCTGGCTGCCAAATATGTCAATCCGGCCGTGAATTTCAGAGCGTAAATTATACTGGTCATAATGGTCATGAATATCACGGTAATAGCCGCTAAGCTTAGTTGGTGTTTTAAAAGTATAAAAACCGAACAACAAATCTTCACGCTCAACATGAAAGTAATGGCTAGCAAAGTGCACTGACCAGTTATCCGATAATTCTTGTTTGAGTGCCGCGCTAAAACGCCAATATTTCCTATCGGAACCGGTACGTGGATCGACGTATGATCGGTCGTAAACCACATGATTTTGAGTATAAACATTATCGAACCGATAGGGCTGATTTTGATAACCGTATTCAAAGCCGACATCCAGAGCACTGCCCGGCTGATAATTCCAGGTTAACGATGATGCAATCGTTGCCCTGTCATGAGTAATGTTGTCACGAAAATCATCAGCCAATTGTCCGGCGGCAATCACACGATACAGTACCGTTTTATCTTGATTCAACGGACCGGTGCTATCGACAACTGCACGATTAAAATCATAACTGCCCGTCTCATAACTGAGCGAGTGTTTAAACTGCTCCTGAGGTTTTTTGCTGATGTAATTGACTGTGCCGCCCGGCGAACCGGAACCGTACAGCACCGAAGAGTGCCCCTTTAAAATCTCAATTTTTTCAACCAAAGCCATATCCCTGACCTGAAAATGCTGATTGTCCTGCACGCCATCGAGATAGGCGCTACCGATTGTCGTAAAACCCCGTATCCGCAAATCGGTATTAAAGCCGGAATCGGCAGAACTTTGTTGTACGCCGCTGACAAACATCGCGGTGTCTTCCAGGCGCAAAGCCATGCTGTCTTGCAGCAACGCCTGGTTGACCACGCCTACCGAAAACGGTACTGCCAGTGTCGATGCTGGGGTACGGGTAGCGGTGTCGGTAGCCGCGTTGTAATAGTCTGAAAGGCGTGGCGTTGTAACAACCAATGTATCTAAAGTCAGTGGCTTGCTGCCCGGCTGTGTGGACTCGGTCGCATAAACCGAACGGCTTCCCAAAGCGCATAGCAAAAATAAAAGTTGGATCATAGCTGATTATTATAGTTATTTGACTGGTTTCCAAGCTCCAACTTCCTGTTTCACGAAGCTGCGACTCTGGACAGGAAATAATCCATCCCCACATCCCTGTGGGTTATGCAGGAGGTAAAGCGCCAACAATAGCCTCTTTAGGCGACGCAGGAGCGGTTGCCGAAAGTTTCTATTTTAAGGCTCCCAATCTGAAGATTGAAAAGCGAGAAAATCAACGTCTTGACTTTGCCGTATCGTAAACCTTCAGCTTGTCACGCTTGCCAACTGCTAGCACAGCAACAAAACCGGTTTCGTCCTCAACCCGATACACCAACCTATATCCGACACGAGATAGCTTGATCTTGTAACAGTCGCGCATCCCAGCAAGGGCGGCTGGAACCCGTGGGTTATTCAGCCGTTCTGCAAGTTTATTTTTGAGTGGTTCGCGTATGCTGTTGTCCAGTTTATTCCACTCTGCCAGTGCCAGCTCGTGAAAGCGTAGCTTATAGCTCATCCAGATTCACCTCGATGAACGGGCCGTTGGCACGCTCTTGGATTAGTTTCGCATCCTCCAAGTCTTCCACATAGGCCATCAGACGTTCGTAATGCGCGGCAGGCAATAAATAAGCTTCCGGCCTGTTATGGTTGAGAATGGCGACAGGGCATTCGTCCGCCTGCTTGATGACGTCGGCAAAATTTCGTTTTAATTCGGTGACGCTTACGGTCTTATCAGTGTAAATGGTGTCCATGAGAACTCTCCAATGGAAATTTGACGCTATATTTAATGCTTAATTTAGCACTAAATACGCTGCATATCTATCTGATTAGTTACCTGCCTCAAGTATTCGCAGTTATAAGGCGTAAAGGACGTCTTAAGTTATATTCATCAACTTAAGGATGTAGTGCAGGTTTCGCCTGCAAATTATGCGATGTATTGCCTGCGGGCAAGCACCCAAAGTAGGCGCTTTAGACTGTAAGGACAGATATTTGCTCCTGCAATATCTGCATTTCCCACCTCCCTGTGGATCATGCAGGAGCATTTGCAGAGGCGAAGCTTGCACTCCTGTTATACGGTAAATCGTGTAATGGTCAGCTTAAATTGATGCGCATGGGATGCGAAGCCCAATACTGCTGTGTAGGGCGAATTTCGTGTCCATTCCTTACAAACTGACCACATGCACCATGCACGACAAACCTTCGGTTTCGGGAAAACAAATTTCCTCATGCTCATCGGTCATTTTCCAATAGGAAATCAGCGAACAAGGATAAGAAGGCGCAGTAAACTCCACGCTTAAAATTACCGAATCGCCCGGCAGCGTTTCAGGAATATCAATAACGCGCTGGGTTGGTACCAGTCCGCGCCGAGCTTTAGGCGCGGCAATGTGGTCGGAAACAAAAGGAATATCCGCCTTCCGATCCATACAGACCAATTTCCGCCCTACCCAATCGACATGACCGATATTCTGAATCTCCCAAATCTTGGTAAACACCTGATCGGTCAACACCGTTGTATTATCCGGAATCGTCACATCCTGAACAAAGCCGCTGGCATCAAATCGATACTTGGCAGAAGTCGTAGAGAATTTAGGGAAATCCAACTGATGCAGCAGCTGTCGAAACAACACCATCGGATGCACTTGCAGCGCCTTTGCCAAAGCAATCAGCGTTGAAATTTTCGCCTGCTCTGTCGTTCCATCCAGCAAGCCATACAACCCTTGCCGGGAAATACCGGTCTGCCTGGCCAGCTCGGACAGACTCAGGCCAAGCGTATTGGCGCGTTGTTTGATGTATTCAGAAAATTCGTAGGCGGGCATAACAGCAAAATATAGAAAAGCCATGAACCTGTCAACTCAACTTGACGGCTAAATTGTTATTATCAATAAGGCCCACTCTCCGACTGCGTTGCCTTCTGATCGAATAAGTACATCGACGACTTACTGTGCTTCACAATAACAGCGCGGCTGAATCGGATTTGTTCAACGGCAAGAGTGCATAACAATAATTAATTACTAATGCCGTACATGCAGCCAACATCCAAAGGGACAATACCAATGGCGATTACAACAGATCAACAGACCAAAATTTTACAACTGACCCAGGCGATGTTTAACGCCGCACCGGGAGCAACCTTTCTGGCACAGTTTGAAAACAGCGTGACAGCCGGCAATTCAGTATTCAACTTGGCTCAGACCCTATCCGGCGCCGCTGCTTTCTTTGGCAAAAGTTATGACGCAAATCTTGCCTCGACCCAGTTTGCCGATGCCTTTATCAACGACCTGGTCGGCAGCAGGGCTTCCGCCACAGATAAGGCATGGGCAACCACTTACATCGTCGATAAAATGGCAGCCGGCGCCACCCAGGCCAGCATTATTTCAGAACTCACCCAGGCTCTTTCATCCGTTTCGCCGGGAAATGCCAACTGGGGAGCGGCAGCCACTGCATACAACATCGACGTCGCCACAAAAATTATCGACAATCTGGTCGGCAGTTCCGCAACCGATGCCGCCAAAGCCGGAGCGGTCAGCTATATCGTCGGTCAAATGGCAGTCGGACAAAGTTTGGGTAAAATGATCGACTGGACTATAGCCACCCTGGATAGCATCGATCATACCGATGTCATCTGGGGCAGCGCCGCAACACTGTTTGACAACCGGATTGAAGTATCAAAATATTACTCTGTTGACAAAGGCGGCGCCGCCACAGACCTGGGAACCCTGCAACAAGCCCTAAAGGCCGTCACCGCCTCGGCCGACAGCGTTACCTCAGCCAAAGCCATCTTCAACACCGCACTGAGCGGCAAAGCTGTGGATGGCTACCTGTCCGGCGCAACCGTATTTGCCGATATGGATGGCGATGGCAAGCAAGGCCCTAATGAACCCAGTGCAACCACAGATGCCAAAGGCAACTTCACCATGCCTCAGGGAACCTTTGGCAAGCTAATTACAACCGGCGGCACCGACATCTCCACCAACTTGCCTTTCAAAGGCCGCTTAACCGCGCCGGCCGGTTCCACGGTCATCAACCCACTGACCACCTTGCAACAGGGTTTCGTAGAAAAAGGGCAAAGCGCCGAGCAGGCGCAGAAAACCGTCGCCAAGGCGCTCGGTCTGGATGCCAGCAAATTTGATCTCACCACTTTCGATCCGTTAGCCGTCGCCCTGGATGCTAACGTCTCCGCCGAACAACGGACGCTGGGCGCGCAATTGCAGGCAGAAGCCGCCAAGATAGCCAACTTTATAGTGGCCGCAGGTCAAACCCTGACCGGCGCAGCAGGTGGCGCTGACAAACTGGAGACGTCCGCTGTTATGGATTCCTTGGTAAAAGCAATGATCAATGCCATTGCCAAAGACAGCAATGGCGTAATCAGTTTTAGCGACAAAGCCATGCTGAAAAGCATCATGAATGAAAGCGTCACGTTGTCGGGTAACGCAAACCTGATAGCAGCGGCAGGCAAAGTCGCAGGCTTGGCGGACAGCTTTGCTGCGATGTCGGCTGCCTCAGCCGACAATGTGGATAAAGCCGTCACTACGGGTGGCAATATCACCGCAATGATGATCAACATCGCCCAGGCGCAAGCGGTTGCCCAAGGAGATATGGCTAATAAGCTACTTGTAGCGGCGGCAGGCGGGGATTTGACCGCTATCCAATCCGGCTTTATCGGTACTGCTTTTGATACCGCTGCCAACAAAGCCATGATCGGCGATCTTGACCCAAACAGCACCACGGATGATGCGGCTACCGCAGCTAGCAATATGGAAGCGAGTGAAGTCACTGCTCCTGCTCCGACGTTTACGGTGACTCAGGTTGCCGAAACCACCATCATTACCGGTTCGGCTGGTGCAGACAACATCAACTTCCAAACTGCTCTGAACGATTGCATCGTCACCGGCTTGGCTGGCAACGACACCATCAACACCGGCGTCGGCAATGACATCATTCGCCCCGGCGAAGGTGCCGATAACGTCAACACCGGAACCGGCAACGACATCGTCGTTGTGGTCGGCCAAACGGCGGCAAGCCAGTATGCCCAATCCGACATCACCAACCCCAGCGGCAGCGGTATCGACCTTTCCAGCGTCATTACCCTGGCCGACCTCAATGGCCGTGCTGTTAATGAAGCGGTAAGCGGCGAAAGCATAGACGGCGGCGCGGGCACCAACCGTCTGGTCATATACGGCAATGTTGACCTCACCGGCGTCACCCTCGCCAACATTACCCAGTTCCAGGTCAACTCCACCGTTACTATCAGCGCCCAGCAATTAGCGACCCTTGATCTTTCCGTCATCTTTGGCGATGGCGAATCGGTGCTCAACATTATTAACAGCGGCGCCGACCCGGTCACCCTCGATCTTTCCGACATGAGCTTTACAGATTTTCACACCTTCAACGTGGGTTCCGGCGTTACCGTAGTGCTTGATCAGGCCGATGTAGACAGCCTGCAATACCTTTCCGGCGAGGGTACACTCAAAGCATCTACCGCGACAGGTAGGCTTAACCTGGCCAGTAAATACGTCACCCTTGACGTACAAGACAAAGACGGCAATGTGGATGCCACTCATGGCGGCGGCACCTATGTGGCGGGTAAACTGCTGATCGGTACGGAATCGGCAGAAACCCTTACAGGCGATGCCAGCGACGACCGCATCGAAGGCGGCGCTGGCAATGACATCCTGGTCGGTAGCGATGGTAACGATGTGCTGCGTGGCGGCGCAGGCCTGGATAGCATGAATGGCGGCGCGGGCGACGATACTTTTGTTATAGTTGGCGATATTTCCGGCGGCGGCAAGGTAGATTCTGCTGCGGATACCGCAGCACTTGGATTCCCGCTCACCAACCTCAACGGTCAGAACCTCAACGAGGATGAAGACGGCGCCGCAGAAATCATCATTGGCGGCGATGGAGATGACACCCTCTACGTTTATGGCACGGCGGATCTGACCAACTATGACATCACCGGTATTGAGCACATCGAAATTCGTTCGGATGTCACGTTTACCGTACTTCAACTGAGTTCAATTCAAAGTTTGAGGGGAGATGGTGCAAGCATTGTCAGAATCAATACGACCTCTGGCTCAATCACTCCCGAGCAACTCGATCTTTCCTCTCTATCGCTAAGCCAAATTGGGCATATCGCAGTCGGTGATAACGTTACCGTACAGACCCCAAGCGTTGGCGCACTCGGAGGCGCAACACTTCTTTCGGGAAATGGTTCGCTAATGGCGACGTCAGGCGCCCTTGATCTGACCGGGGTCACCCAAATTACCACACTCAATGTTCGCAACGCAGACGGCACTTTACCGTCCGGTGCAATCCGAGCAGATGCAGTTATTGTGAGCACAGGCAATGTAACCACGAAAGTTGGCACGAATGGCGATGATATTGTCCTCGGAACAAGCAATGGAGAAATCCTGGTTGGAGGTGACGGCTCAGACCGACTTATCGGCGAGGGTGGCAATGACCTTCTCTATGGGGACTCTCAAAGCATCGGCGCCTTCAATATTAGTCGCGATACTCCGACAGTGGTTGGCTCAAATTACCTTGAACAGGGTCTTGGCGGGAACGCCGGTTTCGGTGAAGGTGTGTTAGCTCCCAATGATGATCAATCAACGAACGCGATTGACATTACTTCCGTATTTGGTGCCAATGGCTTGAACTTCTTTGGTCGATCATTTTCATCAGTGTACGTTAACAATAATGGAAATATCACCTTCGCCAATCCTGCAAGCCAGTTCACGCCCGGCATTATTAACGCGGGAACAACCAATCCGATTATTGCCCCATTCTGGGCCGATGTGGATACTCGTGGCTCGGCACCGAATGCGCCTACGCCGAACGGGCATTCGGCAGGATCAAATCGCGTTTATTACGACCTTGATTCTGAACGCGGGATATTGACTGTAACCTGGGATGATGTTGGATACTACAACAGTCGAACCGATAAACTGAATGCCTTCCAGTTGCAATTACTTGATAAAGGCGAAGGTAACTTTGATATCGTTTATCGCTATGAAGACATTAATTGGACTACCGGCAACGCCAGTGGCGGCTCCGGTGGTTTAGGAGGGACTGTTGCCAGAGCCGGTTATTCCGCCGGAACCACAGAGGGTTATTATGAACTACCGCAATCCGGTAATCAGGCTCAGATGCTGGCTCTGGATCAGAATGGAAAGTATGTGTTCAGTGTTCGCAATGGTCACACGCACACTTCTTCAAATAACGATACGCTCATTGGCGGGGCGGGCAATGATGTATTGATTGGCGGGGGTGGGGAGCACGATGTGGCGGTGTTCAGCGGGGCACTCAATGAATATGGCATTAGGTCCATTGGAAACACCATCGAAGTTGCAGATCACACGCTGCTTCGCAATGGAAAAGATACGCTGTTTTCTGATGTTGAATATATGAAGTTTTCTGATCAAGAGGTTGGAACGGCTTCGTATTTTCATTCGGACATAACCGCTTCAGAGCTGTTTGAAGGCGCTGGCTCTTTATCAGTTGCTAGAATCGCAACAGATGGGAGGACCGCTACTCCTTTTGCACTCGGTGATGGGGGATACGGTGGAGGCTACTACAAATTATTTTTTGCATTAAGCTCCGCCAGCTATGTGCATGGAATTGAAGGCTTGATGGGGCTGCCAGGGATGGCTACGTCCACATCTCCAGCAGATGCACATTTCCTCGACTATTTGAGTACTACACGAATTCAGTTCTTATCGTCCGATCTACTTGGAATTTCTACGGGACAAAATGAGGGTACTCAGTACGCATTTAGTGGCGGATATTACCTGGCATATGATGAAGGTACGCTATTTGACACATCCTCTGTTGCAACAGTCGCACAGACTTCTGATGCTTTATTCCTGACATTCAGAGGAACAGATGCGACCTCTGATTGGTATGATGACCTTGCAGATATGAGTGGGCATTATGCTAGGTACTCCCCGCTGTTTACAAGGCTCGATACATATTTAGCCAGCCACCATGAAATAACAAAAGTATATGTTTCCGGACATAGCTTGGGCGGCGAAATGGCGATGATGTACATGCACGATCATCCTGGGACTATGTTTGAGGCAGTTACGTTTGAGGCGGCTAATAAGGCGCCACCGGAAGGAGACGATTTACGGGCGATAAATTTTGAAATGCGTGGAGATCCTGTTCCAGATTTGGGGCTTGTAAATAACTATGGGAAATCGGTATTCTTGGATTACGAAGACTCACCGTTTTTGACATCTCACCAGATGTCTTTTATAAGAGCTCAGTTTGATAAGGTTGCCTCCACCTTAGAAACAAATCCTACTGCTCTTGAATTAAACCAAAGAATTTATGTTGACGACAATAACGACGGATTGATTGTCACCAATTCGATTTCTAATTTGGGAGCTGCCGGCGTTGGTATATTGGCCGATGCATTAATTCCAGTACTTGGCTCAGTAATTGGTGTAGCCGGTACTGCTATATACGCAGAGGATATAGCTGAGTATCAAACAACAGGTTATAACATGCATACAACTTGGAGTGATTCGACAAATGGCACGTTGGTCTTGAATGCTTTTGCAGGTATCTCGGGCGGTCAGTTCAATTTAACCGAAAACTCGGTAAAAGCAGTTGTCTTGGCTAATGATACTATTTCTCTTTCCGAAAACATTGACATCACCGCAGCCAACTCCACGCATAATGTCGTAATTATTGGGAATGACGGTAACAATAAGTTGGTAGGCAGCTCTCACGATGATGTTTTGATAGGCAATGGTAATGAAGACGTTTTGATTGGTAGTAACGGTGATGATTTTCTTTGTGGTGGGGATTATTCACAAGCCAAACTTGATGCACCCTTTGCGAAGTATTTATTAACAGACGCAGGTCTTCAAGCTTTGGCTGATTACAGTGGAGGCGATTGGGTTGATGATGTCTCCTATTTAATGGGGGGCTATGGAAAAGATTCAATGTGGGGATCTGGCGACAACGACTACTTCTTCGTGGATGTCAATCTTTCGAACAATACCAATAACGTCGATTCGATCAAAAACTTTTGTTCGACGCTTTCGGTCGGTGAATTTAGTAATGATTATATGGTTTTCTCTGGCGAGCAGCTTGGCGTAGATATTTCACAAATTGATGCTCTTCTTAGCTCGGATTTAACCGTTTTAGGCAAAAGTGCGGCACACCTTTCATCTTACAATTTCCAGTATGAAAATTCGATTACGGATAGCCTCGATTATGGTCTTTATGCTGATCAAGCTACTTTCCTTCTATGCCAGAACGATACCGGGCTTTATTTTGATAAAGATGGCCAAGGAACAGTCTTTGCGCCTACATTGCTTGCCTACATCGGAATGGAAACAGCAAATTACGATAATTTGTCGCACGTCAATGCAGGCCAGATACTTTTGATGGGTTCATTCAATAACTTGGCATTTAATGGAAACCCTCTCGATCTCGTTTGAATTTGTGCTGATTTCCAAGCCCGGCAGATACTCTGTTCAAAATATATAAAGGGGCCTGCCCCCTTAAACCCTGTACGTGCGGGCATGGTCGGTCATCCTGCACAGTATCGTTGGTCAAGTTATGACGCTAATGCGCAGGGGGTTGATAATGCGATTATCCATGCACACGAACAATATTTGGCGTTGGGCAATACGCCTGAAGCAAGGCAGGCGGCGTATCGCGGATTGTTTAAAATAAAAGCCGATGACAATGAGTTGGATATTATTTCGTGCAAGTTTGCGCTCAGGTACATCACAGGGTCATGAGTGTTTTAAAAAACAGGTGAAGTGCTGGCGGGGCGAAAAGTCGGCTTAACTAAGCCAGGGCGACCTTGGCAATCCTGTTTGCCGCGAATTTCTTAACTTTTAGCGTGGATAATAGCAACGCATCAGACGCGTTTACCGAGCGGCAAATACGCCTGATGCGTTTAGAGGTTTATTTAAAACCGTCTTGCTTGAACTTCTCCAGTCTTTTTTTGAAGCCTTTTCTGTCAAATAGGTAGTATAAAAACACCAGTAAGAACGGCCAAAACATGAAGGCCAGCAGTTTAAATGCAGTTCCAATTTCCATCTTTACCCCTTCATTCTGATTTATATTTTGCTTGCTCTAACTTTATCATAGTTTGAAATTTCGCTTTATACATCATCCAAATCAAGTTTCGAACTCCAGGTTTTCGTTGCAGGCAGCTTGTCGTTGGAGCGCAAGCTTTGCTTGCCTGCGGATTATACATTGCAGTGTTGCAGGCGAAGCCTGCACTCCGTCCTTAACTCAACATTTCCAACGCCAACTGCGCCATATTTTTCGAACCGCCGCCCTGCCCTAGCTGCTGTTTAACCTGCAACAGGTTTTGGCGCATTTCATCGGCGTAGGCTTTATCAGTCAAAATTCGCATCACTTCCGCCGCCAAATTGTCGGCTGTCGCATCGTGCTGAATCAGTTCTTTTATGATGCTCTTACCGGACACAATATTCGGCAGGCCTATAAAAGGCGTATTAACCAGCCATCTTCCCAACCAATAGGTCAACGATGAAAGCTTGTAGGCGATAACCATCGGCACTGTCAACAAGGCGATTTCCAAGGTCGCTGTGCCTGAAGTGGTCATCACCGCATCACAGCATTGAATCACGTCGTAAGGCTGATTTTTTATTACCGTAATTTTAAGCGGCGATTGACGAATATAGTCTTCAAGCAGCTCATCGCTGATTGAATCGGCTTGCGGCAAAATAAACCGGCATCCGGGCAAACCGGCCTGCACTGTTTCGGCGGCAGCCAACATGACCGGCAACATGCGCTTGATTTCGTTGACGCGACTGCCGGGCAACAAGCCGACAATCGGCCGATTGTTATCCAACCCGAAACGGCTCAAATCCTCGTCTTTGCTGTATCGGGCATGAACTTTATCCACCGAAGGATGCCCCACGTAACGTACCGGCACCCTTTCCGCATCGTAATAAGCGGTCTCGAACGGGAATATCACCGCCATCATGTCGATGACTTTGCCGTAAGCTTTTACCCGGCCCGGCCGCCATGCCCACACTTGTGGACTGACGTAAAACAGAACTTT
>Ga0208510_100455_pt1 | contig 14196 bp, 11 predicted proteins | sample LakWasMet33_HOW6_2_FD_183875 | JGI IMG/M metagenome (GOLD analysis project Ga0208510, IMG submission 183875) | Freshwater sediment methanotrophic microbial communities from Lake Washington under simulated oxygen tension - Sediment Metagenome... | ecosystem: Environmental > Aquatic > Freshwater >...
CAATCACGCCAGCCCAAATGGCCTGATACGCGACTCTTGCGTGCAGATGACTGTGCGCCAATGCCTGCCATACGGCCACAATCGCCCAGGCGGAGAAGATCGCTAACAAAGGCAATAAAAAGGTAAAGTGGCGTACGCCGTTATACAAAGCAGGCCGGTCATCCATCACAAAGACGAGTGGGAACAAGATACCCACCAACAGGGTATACATGACCATACGCGTGCGCTGGTCAGCCAGCCGCAAGGCCTGGCGGCCAGCGAACCACAGCAAAGGCAGGCTAAAAATACCTAACAAAGCCGCCTCAGGTAATTTAACCGCCAGATACTGAAACAGATAACTGCGCGGCACTTCGCTGATGTTGTAGACCACGCCATTGGCAATGGTCTGCATATTAAAGTCAAAATGTGAGAAGGACTTGGCGGCTTCCAGCAAATTGTCCGGCTCAATCACACTCCACGGCCAGCACATGGCCATGAATACAAATGCCAGCACGGCGGCCGGCAGCAAAACAACCACCATGCGCAGCAAGCGTGACCATATCGGCGTGCGTTCATATTTGTGGTCGAGCAACACACGCACAAGCACAAGCAACACCAGATAGATCACGGCAAAAGCGCCGCCAACCCGCAAGCCTAATGCGCCGCCGACTGCGAACCCAAGCAAGACAATGGCTTTGCCACTGACATTTTCCATATCGCGCACCACCAGTGCTGTGGCATAGAGCGCCCACAACATGCAGGTGGCAAACGGTACATCTTTGGTATGGGTAAACATGGTGCCAGACCACGATACGGTGAGGAACAGCAGAGTCATGGCCAGCAACGCCAGGCGCTCGCCACCCAGCAAATGTGCGAATCTGGACACGCCGTAAAAACCCAGCAAACCAAACAAGGCCGAGAGCAAGTGACGTATATCCCAGATCATGATCGGAATATACGGGTCCAGCGCAGCGGCAATAATGTCAAACAAGCCGCCGTACAGGTAGAGATTTCGGTAGTGAAAAGCGTCCTGGTCTTTAAAACCGGACTGATACCAGTCGAGCAGCATCTGGCCGTAAGTATGCTGTACATACTCGTCGTTACTGATGCCGTGCTGGCGGAAAGTGAGGGCTACCCAAATAATTAATGCCAGCCAAAAGAAACGTATCAACCAGCGATACGTAGCAGCTGAGCAAGCTTGGGTAAAAAGGTGTTTCATGGGCTATTTAATCGTGAAAAATCAACACGCGCAAGCGTATCACGACACCCTGCCTGAGGATAGAGCGCGACCCCTGTCACGCTCAAATAAATCCTGGCCAGGCGAAAGCGGTTTAATTGCCAGGATCAGTATGCACGGAAAAGCGATAACCGGAACCACGCACGGTCTGGATCATTTCCTCATGCTTGGAAGCTACCAGTGCATTGCGCAGGCGGCGAATATGCACATCGACCGTACGGTCTTCAACAAACACGCGGTCACCCCATACCTTATCCAACAGCTGTGTGCGGCTATGCACGCGCTCAGGATTGGTCATAAAGAAGTGCAGCAATTTAAACTCTGTCGGGCCCAGCGGGATATGCACATTATGGCCAGTCACGCGGTGTGTGGTCGGGTCCAGGTGCAAACCGGCGATTTCAATCGGATCATCAGTCATTTGCGGTGCGCGCCTGCGCAACACGGCTTTGATACGCGCATTCAACTCACGCGGGCTAAATGGCTTGGTCACATAATCGTCTGCGCCTACTTCCAGGCCGCGTACTTTATCAAACTCGTCACCACGTGCAGTCAGCATGATAATCGGTACTTCTTTAGTCAGGCTGTCAGATTTCAGGCGGCGGGCAAACTCAATACCGCTCATGCCAGGCAACATCCAGTCCAGCAAGATCAGGTCTGGCATGGTTTCACGTAACAACATTTGTGCATGTTCGACGCTGGTGGCACGGATAGCGTGATGCCCCGCCTGCTTGATATTTAACGCCAGCAATTCCTGAATTGCCGGTTCGTCTTCTACCACCAAAATATTCGCTGCTGCCATGACACTCCCTTTAAGCAATATGAGATCAAAGTATTGATTGAATGCTCGCCAGTTTATGAATGAATTATGACATTTTAATGACAACATCACATAAATTTAATTTTGCTGTTATTGCCTTTTAGGCCAAATTGTAACAAGATGTAACGGCAGAAAATAAAGGGGTTTTTAATCTTGCTTAATCTTTCCAAAGAACACATCACCGCTGGCAGCCATTTCAATCGCTGGCTGGTACCACCGGCAGCACTGGCAGTACATCTCTCTATCGGCATGGCTTATGGCTTTAGCGTATTCTGGAAACCGCTGGGCAATGCGCTCACTGGGCCAGATGGCAAACCAGTGGCCGCCTGCGCCGCGGGGGCAAGCACCTTTGCCGATAAACTGGCAGGCACCGCCAAAGCGCTGACCGCTACTGACTGCAACTGGACCCAGTTTGACCTGGGCTGGATGTATACCTTGTTTTTCGTCCTGCTGGGCTGCTCTGCGGCCGTCTGGGGTGGCTGGCTAGAGCGTGCAGGTCCGCGCAAGGCAGGCCTGGTTGCCATGCTTTGCTGGTGTGGTGGCTTGCTCATTTCCGCCCTCGGTGTTTATCAACACCAGCTATGGATGATGTGGCTGGGCAGCGGTGTCATTGGTGGCATCGGCCTCGGGCTGGGCTATATTTCCCCCGTCTCCACCCTGATCAAATGGTTTCCTGATCGCCGCGGCATGGCCACAGGCCTGGCCATTATGGGCTTTGGCGGCGGCGCCATGATAGGCTCGCCACTGGCCACCAAACTCATGAGTATATTTGCAACACCCTCGGCCCCCGGTGTGTGGCAAACCTTCGTCGTGCTGGCCCTGATTTACGCCGTGTTTATGACTTGTGGCTCACTGGGTTATCGCGTACCGGCCGCCAACTGGAAGCCTGCTGGCTGGACACCGCCAGACACTCAACACAACCGCCTGGTTGCCACCCGTCATGTGCACCTGAAAAATGCGCACAAAACGCCGCAATTCTGGTTGCTGTGGCTGATTCTGTGCATGAATGTGTCTGCAGCCATCGGCATTATCGGTGCCGCAGCGCCCATGTTGCAGGAAACGTTTGGCGGGGTACTGATCGGCCAGCCTGCACTTGGGTTTGCCGACATCAAGGCAGATGAAGCGCTGACCGCTGCAGCCGCAGCGGTAGGCGCAGGTTTTGTCGGGCTGATTTCACTGTTTAACATTTTCGGTCGTATCGGCTGGGCCACCTCATCAGACAAACTGGGTCGCCAAACGACCTATTTCATCTTTTTTATACTCGGCATCATGATGTATGTCTGCGGCACTTATGCAGCCAATCATCATCAACTGGCCTTGTTCCTGCTGGTGTTCTGCATCATTGCCTCCATGTATGGCGGCGGCTTTGCTACCATTCCGGCCTATCTGGCTGACTTGTTCGGTACGCAGTTTGTAGGCGCTATCCACGGCCGCCTGCTTACTGCCTGGTCAACCGCAGGCATTCTGGGCCCGGTCATCGTCAACTACCTGCATGACGTGCGACTGGAAGCCAACGTCCCCTATGCCGATATTTATGCGCCTATCTTTATGACGCTAGCGGCCTTGCTCGGTGTGGGCTTTGTTGCCAACCTGCTGGTCAGGCCAGTGGCTGACAAATACTTCATGTCAGACAGCGAATTGGCAGCAGAACAAAGTGGTGGCAAAAACACCACCCAGCAGGCGGTGAACATCAAGCAGGACGACCATAAAACACCTGCCATTCTGGTCAAACTGGCGTGGCTGGCTGTCCTGATTCCCATCAGTTATGGCATCTGGATGACCGTACAAAAAGCCTGGTCACTATTCGCATAATCCGTAACGCAGCCGTTTGGGTTAAAATAGCGCTTTATGTTTTAACCCACGGACGCACAAGTGAACAAAATTGCTCAAAACCTGGACGGTAACGGTAAGAAAATCGGTATCGTTCTCTCCCGTTTTAATGAAAACATTGGCGCAGGCTTGTTGCAAGCCTGCGAACAGGAACTGCTCAAACTGGGCGTCAACGCTGAAGACATCACCCTCGCCACCGTACCAGGCGCGCTGGAAACCCCTCTGGTGCTATTGCACATGGCCATGACTGAAAAATATGATGCATTGATCGCGCTGGGTGCCATTATCCGCGGTGAGACTTACCACTTTGAAGTAGTTTCCAATGAGTCTGCACGTGGCATTTCAGAAGTACAACGCGATACAGGCGTGCCAGTTGCCAATGCAATTCTCACCACAGAGAACGATGAGCAAGCTGAAGTACGCGTAGCGGTAAAAGGCGCTGAAGCCGCCCAAGCTGCCATTGAAATGGCGAATTTAGTGAGCGCACTATGAGTGAAGATAAAGCAGCGGTGAGCCAGGAAAAAGCGGCGCCTGCCAAAAGCAAAGGCAGCAAAAACCGCCGCAAATCACGCGAACTGGCACTGAAAGCGCTCTACCGCAACCGCATGAATGCCGGTGATGTGAAGCAACTGCGCCTGGACAGCCTGGATGACCCGGATTACTTCAAGGCCGACGAGACGTACTTCAAGCAATTGCTCACTGGCGTGCTCGATCACACGACCGATATTGATGCCATGATCAGCCAGTTTATTGACCGCCAGCTGGAAGAGCTGAGCCCGATCGAACATGCCATTTTGCGCATCTCAGGCTATGAGCTGATGTTTGATGTCAGCATTCCTTACCGCGTTGCTATCAATGAAGGTGTTGAGCTGGCTAAAGCTTATGGCGGTATTGATGGTCATAAATACATCAATGGCGTACTGGATAAAATTGCTGCGCAGGTCAGACCGCACGAATTTAAGCGCTAGACGCCTAACCGTAGTGACCAGACATAAAAAAGCCCTGCATACAGGGCTTTTTTATTGCGCAGCGTATGAGCACGGGCTGTTATTCAGAATAGACATGGTAGCCATTGCGCCCGGCGCCTTTGGCTTCATACATGGCGATATCGGCCTGTTTCATCCACTCAGTCACCGTCACCTGCGTCCCTGCAGCACACACAGCCACCCCAATACTGACGCCAATATGAATACTGCGTTCATTCACTTGCACTGGCAGTACAAAGCTATTCAGGATTTTTTGCGCCACATGCTCAGCATCATCACGCTGCGTGAGTTCTGGCAGCAACATCACGAACTCGTCCCCGCCCAGCCTGGACACGGTATCACCTTGCCGCAAACTGCCCTGCAGCCGTGTGGAGACCTCTTTTAAAATCACATCGCCTACATCATGGCCGAGCGTATCGTTAATCTGCTTGAAATGGTCGATATCCAGGAACAGTAAGGCCGCAGCCTGCTTCGCATGCGGCAAGCGCGCATGCACCTGATGCAACCTGCTGAGCAGCATCCGGCGATTGGGCAAACCAGTCAGTGCGTCAAAATAGGCCTCTTGTGTGACCTCGTCATACTGATGCTTACGTGCCGTAATATCTTCGATCTGGGCAATAAAATATTGCGGCGCATCCTCATCATCGCGAAAAATAGACACCGACAATTGCACCCACACCACGGCTTGATCGCGACGGATATAACGTTTTTCCATCTGATAGGCGTTTATTTTGCCATCTAGCAGTTGCTGCACATATTCCAGATCCTTAGCCAGATCATCAGCATGGGTGATTTCCTGGAATGTCGTCGCCACGAGGGCCTCGTTGGTATAGCCTACAATGTTGCACAATGCCTGGTTCACCTTGGTAAAGCGCCCCTCCAGTGACACGATGGCCATACCAATCGGCGCAAACTCCATAATCTCGCGAAAACTTTTTTCACTGGCACGCAGGGCAGACTCTGTCTTCTTACGGCTGCTGATATCATCAAATACCACCACAGCACCACTGACTTTACCGTCACGGATAATTGGCACCGAGGTTACATCCATATAAATGGGCTGGCCGCCACATCGCCAGAACACTTCATCTGAGGTCTTGATCGCTTGCCCACTGCGCATCACCTGGCACAGTACGCAATCCTGCTCAGCATGGGGCGACTCATCCGCCTTCTTATAATGTAACAGGGCATGTGCACTCTTACCCAACAACGCGCCCTGCTCCCAGCCCAGCAAACGCCGCGCCTCCGGATTGGTAAACGTGATCAGGCCATGCATATCTGTGACGTAAATGCCCTCCCCCAGGGTATCTGTAATCTCTTGGAACCTGACAGCACTTTCCTTGAGTGCCAGCGTTTTTTCATTCACTTGCGCCAGCACCCTGGCCGTGAAACCGGTGCCGATCAGCAGGATAGACCCCACCAGCCCGATACAAAAAATCCCGACTGCCAGCATGCTCCAGCTTTGCCAGCCCCGATGTTGGGCATAATAGCGATGAGACGGTGAAATATTGAGCCGATAATGCTTGGTGCCAAACTTGAAGTCACGGCTAAATACCACATCAGACTTCGCATCCGTCACAGCGGCATATACAAGGGCCTGACTTTCCATCTCCACCAGTTGCACATTCAACAATGATGCTGTCCGCGCAAATAAGGCGCCAAAAAAGTCCTTATTCACCAGCACCGTTTGCACCACTCCATCGTAGCGATATCCATGCACGGGATACATCAACAGCAAGCCAGTTTCATGCCCCGAATACAGGTATAACTGGATAGGGGCAGTCACCACCGCAGTATTTTGCTTGAAGGCCTGCAAAATGGTCATTTTGCGATTATCGAGTGCAGCCAAATCAAAGCCGACCACCCGCTGCGTCTGCGCTGTGGTTGGTTCAATATAAGTCAGTGGAAAATAATAAGGCCGTATTTTTGCCGTGAGCCATTGCTCAGCCGGGCCTGGCTCACGGATATCAAAACCGGGGGACTCTGCCTGCATCCGGGCCACAAAGCTGGCACGTTCGGCCTGACGAATCTTGGGCACCCATTCAATGGCATAAATCATCGGGTATTTATCCAGCGTCACTTTGACAAAGCTACGGAAATCCGCCTGACTAATGTCTGACTGCTGATAGGTAAACAAGGCGCTGATTTGTGCCAGCACAGCCTCTTGCGATTCCAGCCGCACACGTAATTGCTCGGATAATTGGCTGGCCATGCCATCAAATTCGGTCAACGACTCCTTACGCTCCCATTTGCTGGCCGTGACAAAAGCCAATACCAGTAAAGCAAACAATATGAGCATAGGCACTGCCACGGTTTGCAAGCGCCTTCTCCACAATGGCCGCGGCTGGCCGAGGAAGACCAGCGTGAATGGCAGCATCACAATCAGGCCAAGGAAGTCTCCTACCCACCATGATACCCAGCTTGCCAATACACTATGCTGGTCCAGTAAGCCCAGCATAAACAGGCCCGTCACAGATAAGCTGGCGCTCACCAGGCAGATTAACGGCGCATACAACAAAAAACGCACGACATCACTGGGAGCATCCAGCGTGGTGGGATAAGTAATGATCCGGCGCAGCCATGTCCCGCCACACCAGGCCTGTACGGATGAAGCCACGGCAATCAACATTGCCACCGCTAGTCCAAGCTGACTCCAGTGATGGCTGGCCGTATAGCCGACCCATAAATTCAGTAGTAATGATCCGCAAAAAATGGCGGGTAAGGCACGCCGCCCGATCAGATAAGTCACCGCAATGGCGATACCGGCGGGCGGGAAAATAGCGGAAGCATAACCAGGAGGCACTGCCAGCATCAAGCCCAGCTTGCCGGTGATGATATAAATCAACACCAAGGCCAAGCTAAAAAGAATGCCTTTGCTGTGAGTAGAGGGTCGTGGAAACATCAATAACAATATTCAAACACGGTGCGTGCAAATGTGTCGCTGAATAAAAACATACGTGTATTCAGTCAGCAGCTTAACACTGCGGCGTACTCAAGCATGACAGAAATTAAGTAACAAAACGCCGCTTATTTGCCCCATACAGCTGTTTGCAAAAAAAGATCAGGCCAACAACGATAGGGTGTGGAGCTGTAAACCATGCGCGTCCCAGCGGGCACACACGGCATCATCATGCCAGTCACCCAATACGATACGCTCACAGACATGGCCATCAATCTGCACAGGGTGACGCCCTGGCCTATGTGTATGGCCATGCAACAAGATATCCGGGTAATCATACTGGCGCAGCAAAGCCAGCACAGCCGCTGCATTGACATCCATAATATCCATGGGTTGCGTGGTTTGGGCGTGCATCGCCTTGTTTTGTGTACTTTGCTGACGCGCCTGTTCGGCAAAGGCCAATCGGGCGGCGAGCGGCTGTGACAGAAAAGCCTGCTGCCATTGCGGCGTGCGTACCTGGCTGCGGAACTGTTGATAAGCCACATCGTCGGTACACAAGGCATCACCATGGCTCAAAAGAATGCGTGTTTCGCCTAATGTCAGCAAAGTCGGATCAGGCAACAATTGCAAGCCACTGGCTTGCGCAAAACCTTGGCCAATTAAGAAATCACGGTTGCCATGCATAAAGTATAACTTCACGCCCTGGTCCGAGAGCGCACGTAACGCTTGCACAATTGGCGCAAACTCCGCGCCGTGCTGCGGGTCAGCGAGAATATCATCGCCCACCCACACTTCAACAAAATCACCGAGGATATACAGCGCTTCAGCCGTCGTAACTTCCGTCCGCAGCCAATGCAAAAAAGCCTGCGTTACCGCAGGCCTTTGCGCACATAAGTGCAGATCAGAAATGATCCATGTGGTCATGCCTTAGGCAACCACAACGGCTTTTTCAATGATCACTGGTTCCACTGGCACATCCTGGTGGCCAGCGCGATTGGTCGTTGGTACCGCTTTGATCTTATCGATCACATCCATGCCTTCAACCACTTTACCGAAGACACAGTAACCCCAACCCTGGCTGGTCGGTGCAGTAAAGTTGAGGAAATCGTTATCTTTCACATTGATAAAGAATTGTGCAGAAGCTGAATCCGGCACCATGGTACGCGCCATGGCCAAGGTGTATTTGTCGTTAGACAAGCCATTGTCAGCCTCGTTTTTGATGGTTGCGTCGGTCGCTTTTTGCTTCATGTTGGTGTCAAAACCGCCACCCTGAATCATGAAGTCGTTAATCACGCGATGAAAAATCACGCCATCATAAAACCCTTTTTCAACGTAGCTCAAAAAGTTAGCCACGGTAATCGGGGCTTTTTCTGCGTTGAGTTCAATCGTAATATCGCCAAAATTGGTAGTCAGTTTGACCAAAATATTCTCCGTTTATTGAGGATGATAGTTATTTACTAACCGTTACTTGCTAGTCACTATCGTTGCACGTTTAATGATGACCGTACGAATCGGCACATCTGAAAAGCCGCGTTGGTTGCCAGTTGGCAAGTTGCTGATTTTAAACACCACGTCCATACCAGACACCACTTTACCAAACACACAGTAACCGATTCTGTCCGGTTCCGGGCTGCTGTAATCCAGAAACTGGTTGTCAGCGACATTGACAAAAAATTGCGCAGTGGCTGAGTTAGGATCTTGCGTACGCGCCATGGCGATGGTGCCGGTCTGATTGACCAGGCCATTACCGGCTTCATTGATAACCGGTGCGCGGGTTGGTTTTTCTGTCAGCTCGCGATCAAAGCCACCGCCCTGGATCATGAAACGGCCAATCACACGGTGAAAAATGGTATTGGTATAAAAACCGTCTTTCACATATTGCAAAAAGTTTTCCACCGTTTTAGGCGCTTTGTCCGCATACACCTCAACCGCAAAATTACCCTGATTGGTTTCAAACAGTACTTGCGTTGCCGCATTTGCCACACCCACTGCGGCCAACAAGCAACACCCTAATATCCAAGACAACACACGCATCACGCTGATCCTTCGTACAAAATTTTCCATTCACCATTCTCCTGCACCCAGTATTGTCGTTTTTTCATGACATTACGTAATGCAGCGCTCACATATTCCTGCTCAAAGTCTACGACCACCATGTTGCGCTTGGAGTTCGGATAAGTGAACATGCTCACCTCAGACAGGTTGACGCTCACCTTGGGCTTGGCCGCCTGAATCTGGCGCTTGTAACTCGTCCATCTGGACAAATCACCTTCAGAATAGAAGAAGTCGCTGGTGTAATGAGACAGGTAAGCATCGGTATTTTGCGAAGCCCAGTCTTTACGCCACTGTTCGATCGCAGATTTAAGATCTGCTTTGTGACGGTCCTGATGACGCACAGAATCTGGATTCACCCACTGAAAATTGACACCAATCACGACCGGCGTATTGCCTGCCTGTAACACTTCTTGCAACGCTTTCATGTCCGGGTTAGACAACACCACACAACCATCACTGGCGCGTGGCGGGCGACTGTAGGTATCCCTGGGTGTGCCATGTATCCAGATACCGGAACCAGTCTTGCGCTCGTAACTGTCAATCTCATTCGGATAATTGAGCGGATACGCTGCATCGCCATACAAGTCCGGCAAGGGGCGATTGAGTTTACGCGAGGCAAAATAAACGCCTATTGGCGTCCGCTTGTCACCCTGGTCTTTTTTGCCGATACCGTTTTTACCGATAGTGACATAATAATCAGCGACATAGCGCAACACATCGCCCTGCCCCTTTTCATAGACATACAGACGTGAGCGCGCGGTATCGACAAACAGGATGTGGCTTTGCTTTTCTGACAACTCCACCAGCATATTGGGCTGGGTCAAGCCACGGTTACGGTCAAAATAATTGCGGATACGGATTTCAGCTTCTTCTTTGAAATCCTGAATGCGGGTGACATCTGCCGTATTAGCATCACCAAAATTATTTAAAATCCTGGCTTTGGCAGAAAGCAAATCGCCATGAATCAAATGGGCAAGGGCAAAGTTGGGAGAGATCGTCAGCAACTGGTCAACATAATCCAGCGCCTGTTGCAAACGGCCTTCTTTAATCGATTGCAGAGTTTGCACCAACATGCGTTCAACCGCATTGGTGTTTTTGTTTTGGACGAACAAACGCGCAGTTAACGCTTCATGGTTAACCGCGGTTGCATTCCAAGGCAATAACGCAGCACTGACAAACGCAATATAGCAGTACTTTCTTAAACTCCTCATACCGATATTATACATTTGTTTAATTAAAATCTTGCGCGCTTAACCAGCCAAATTCGCCCCTTATTTAGCGATTTTAAAGGCGCGCCGTCGAACAGCGCACGCTTCAATTTAGCTTAGAACCACTTTAGAACTTACCGACGCGCTCTTGCTGAATTAACCAGCGACCGCTCTCTTTCACCAGATTCAGTGTTTTGTTCGAGTTTGCATCCAGGCCAGTGGCTTTATAGGCCTGACGGAAGGTCACTTTGGCTGCACTATCACTCTCGATTTTGACTGCCAGATTACTCAGCTTGACTGAAATCTTGCTTGGGCGGCTGACGCGATCACGACGGGTAGACTCCCACTGCTTACGTGATTCGCCTGCCGGTGTTTTAAAGTCTTTGGCGTAGCTATCCAGATACTTGTCTACATTTTGTGCTGCCCACGCATCTGCCCAGGCATTCACAGCATCCAACACGATACGCTCCTGATGGTCAGTTGCCGGTTTCGCTTCTACCGGCTTGGATTCAACCACTGCTGGTTTTTTGGTCTCAGCGACGACAGGTGGTGTGACCGTTGGCGGTGTCGATGGCTGCGCTGCTGAAGGTGGCGCAGCAGGCGGATTCACCGGCGCTGTATTGGCTGGCGGCGTGACTAGAGGCGCTGCTGCTGGCGGTACAGTCGCTGTAGTCCGCGCCACAGTACGCTTACCGCCAAACAAATCGGTAATCATGGCCAACTTGCTTTGCGCACGGCTATTGGAGGTGTCTAGCTTCAACGCCTTGTCGTAAGCTTCTGAGGCCAGGCGCGCATAAATATCGCCCAGATTCTCATGCGCAGTGGCGTAGCTAGGATGCGTTTTGATCGCAGATTCCAGCGCTTTTCTGGCTTTATCATACTGACCCTGATCCGCATACAGCACGGCCAGATTGTTATAAGGCTCAGGCAAGTTAGGGTATTTTTCAGTGAGTTCGGTAAATGACTTGATCGCCTCATCGCGCTTACCCAGTTCTACCAGAATCACGCCGCGCATAAACATGGCTTCAGCGTTTTTAGGGTTGGCAGACAGATAATTATTCACACGCTCCAAAGCGGCCGCCTGGTTGCCCTGCTCGGACAGCTGGTTAATTTCTCGCAGCTCCACATTGGTTTGGCCCGCCAAAACAGAATGAGACAAGGTGACCTGGCTTAAAAGGACACCCAACACCAGCAAAGATTTTTTTAATGTTGCGTTCATGAGTTTATTACCTGAGCAATCGTTGATTTTTAGCAGTATGTTATACTTGGATTGTACAAGAGACAGTGCGTATTTAGGTGATTATTACACGATGATTCAGCACCATTTTGTGTCCTGCGTGGTTTACCTGACTATAAACAATCAAGCAATGGCAGCCCTCGCCGACGCAAAAATAACAAGCACCACACGCGTTAACATAAATTAAACACTACAATATTTCTGCTAATTTTATCACGCATTAATCCTTTTTACATTTCGTTAGCATGTTAAAACTACACAACACCCTTTCCCGCAGCAAACAAGTCTTCCAGCCCATCACAGAAAAAACCGTCAGCATGTACGTCTGCGGCATGACCGTATATGACTTTTGCCATCTGGGCCACGCACGTGTCATGGTGGTGTTTGACATGGTGGCACGCTGGTTTCGCGCCAGCGGCTACAAGGTGACTTATGTACGCAACATCACCGATATTGACGACAAAATCATCAAACGCGCCAACGAAAACAACGAAAGCATCCAAAGCCTGACGCAGCGTTTCATTACTGCAATGGACGAAGACTCGGCCAAACTCGGCATTATCCGCCCCGACATTGAACCGCGCGCTACCGAACATGTGCAAGGCATGCTGGACATGATTAGCCAGCTCATAGAAAAAGGCTTTGCCTACCAGGCCAACAATGGCGATGTATTTTACAAAGTGCGCAGTTTTAACGACTACGGCAAGCTCTCCGGCAAGTCACTCGAAGACCTGCGCGCGGGTGAGCGTGTCGATGTCGACACCTTCAAGCAAGATCCGCTGGACTTCGTATTATGGAAATCGGTGAAGCCGGGCGAACCTTACTGGGAATCGCCATGGGGCAATGGCCGCCCGGGCTGGCATATTGAATGCTCAGTCATGAGCGCGGCACACCTTGGCGCACACTTTGATATCCATGGCGGCGGCCAGGACTTGCAGTTCCCGCACCACGAAAACGAAATCGCCCAATCCGAAGCCACCCATGGCTGCACCATGGCCAACTACTGGATGCACAACGGTTTTATCCGCGTCGATGACGAAAAAATGTCCAAATCCCTGGGTAATTTTTTTACCATTCGCGAAGTGCTGGAAAAGTATGACCCGGAAGTCGTGCGTTTTTTCATTCTGCGCGCACATTACCGCAGCCCGCTCAACTACTCCGACAAACACCTGGACGACGCCAAAGCCTCTTTGACGCGTCTGTATACCGCATTGCGTGGCATAGACGCTGCTGACAGCGCCATAGACTGGGATCAGCCACAGGCCGCCAAATTCAAGGCCGCCATGGACGACGACTTCAATACACCAGAAGCCATCGCCGTCTTATTTGAACTCGCCAACGACTTAAACAAAGACAAATCTGCCGCCACTGCCGCATTATTGAAACAATTGGCTGCAATTATCGGCCTGTTGCAACGTGACCCGAATATTTTCTTACAAGGTGAAGTAATTGAGCCAATAAACATTACTCCTGCCCAATTCAAAATTACAGGAAGCGAAGTAACTATAATAAAGTCCATTCCCAACAGTGAGGTTGAAAAGCGCATACAACTTCGCATGGAAGCGAAAATAGCCAAAAACTACGCTGAAGCTGACCGTATCCGCAAAGAGCTGGCCGATGCCGGTATTATTCTGGAAGATACCCCGCAAGGCACGACCTGGCGTCGCGCCTGATTGCGTAAAAACATTATTCTTTTGAAACATTGAAGGAACACGGATGCCCGTCAAACTATCTGCCCCTGCTGCCGGAACATTACTGCCCGTCAAAGGCGTACAACTGGGTTTTGCCCAGGCGCATATTCGCAAACCCAACCGCAAAGATGTGCTGGTCATCACCGTGCCTGAGGGCAGCAGTGTCTCTGGCGTGTTTACGCTTAACCGCTTTTGTGCGGCGCCCGTGACGGTCTGCAAACAGCATTTGCAGCATAACAAAGGCATCCGCGCGCTGT